>Ga0325400_1000836_pt1 | contig 24119 bp, 22 predicted proteins | sample PopdelMetagenome_2_FD_205662 | JGI IMG/M metagenome (GOLD analysis project Ga0325400, IMG submission 205662) | Populus deltoides microbial communities from Bellville, Georgia, United States - Xylem-PdKOR-R1 | ecosystem: Host-associated > Plants > Phyllosphere > Stem > Wood/Secondary xylem...
AGCCGACGCCGGCGTTATCATCGCCCGCTACCGCGAGCAGCAGCAGGCCACCCGGCGGATGGCGGACGGCGGCGATGCGATGGATGCCACGGCGACCCTGAAGGCAGGGCGCCAGGATTTCCGCCAGGACGTGCAGGCGCTCTACGCAGAGGGCGTGCGCGCGCGCGCCGACGCGGCGCTCGCGACCGAGGCGCCGTTCGTCGAGCGGATGGTGCATTTCTGGTCCAACCATTTCTGTGTCTCGGCCGACAATCCCCGCGTCACCGCCTTCGCGGCGGCGTTCGAGCGGGACGCGATCAGGCCGCATGTCCTCGGCCGCTTTTCCAACATGCTGCTGGCGGTCGAGCGGCACCCGGCGATGCTGATCTACCTCAACCAAGTCCAGTCGATCGGACCGGACAGCGCAGCGGCGACGCGCGACCCGGCGCGCAAGCGCGGGCTCAACGAGAATCTGGCGCGCGAGATCATGGAGCTGCACACGCTGGGCGTCCGGTCCGGCTACACCCAGGCCGACGTGACCGAGTTCGCGCGCGCGCTGACCGGATGGTCGGTCGACGGGCTGGGTGGGCCCGCAGCTGGGAACCGGGAACATGGTCAGGGCGATCGCTTCCTGTTCCGCGATCGCCAGCACGAACCGGGTGCCAGAACCATCCTGGGCAAGCGGTATGCGGCGGGCGGCGAGGAACAGGCGAGGGCGGCGTTGGCGGACTTCGCCAAGGTGCCCGCAACCGCGACGCACGTCGCGACCAAGATCGCGCGGCACTTCGCAGGGGACGAACCTCCGCCGACGCTGGTCGCGCGACTGGCGGCGAATTTCACCGCGACCGGCGGCGACCTGCCGTCGCTGTACCGCACGCTTGCCGCCTCGCCGGAGGCATGGGTCCAGGCGCCGACCAAGTTCAAGACGCCGTGGGAGTGGACGATCTCGGCGCTGCGCGGCACCGGCCGTCAGCAAGTCGGCGAGATGCAGATCGCGGCGCTGCAGACGCAGCTCGGCCAACGTGTTTGGAAACCCGGCGCGCCGGCCGGCTGGGACGACGTCGCGGCAAGCTGGGCGGCCTCGGACGCGCTGCTCCGCCGAGTCGAGATCGCCCAGCGGTTAGCGGCTCCGCTCGGCGAGACGGTGGACGCGCGGACGCTGGCGCCGAGGATTCTGCCGGCGTCCTTGTCGCCGGCGACAGCGGAGCAGATCGCCCGTTCCGAGAGCCCGGCGGGCGCAATCGCGCTGCTGCTGGTCTCGCCCGATTTCCTGAGGAGATGATTCGATGATCGCTCGCCGGCAGTTTCTCTCGACCGCCGCGCTCGGTGCCGGGGCCCTGTTCGTGGCCCCCGGTCTGGCGCTCGCCACCGTGCCGACCGAGCGCCGTTTCGTATTCATCATACAGCGAGGCGCCGCCGACGGGCTCGACATCCTCCGCCCGACCGGAGACCCCGCGTTCGCGGCGTTGCGGGGGCGATTGATCGGAGACGCCGCGCCCGGCACCAAGCTCGACGCGACGTTCACGTTCCACCCGGCGCTCGACCAGATCGGCCGGATGTACGGGACGGGGCAGGCGCTGTTCGTCCACGCCGTCGCCTCGCCCTATCGCGACCGGTCGCACTTCGACGGGCAGAACGTGCTGGAGACGGGCGGCACGCAGCCCTACGCGGTGCGCGACGGCTGGATGAACCGGCTGGTCGCGATGCTGCCGCGCTCGGCCGAGGAGGCGATCGCGATCGCACCGACGGTGCCGACCGCGTTGCGCGGGCCGATCGAGGTGGCGTCGTTCGCGCCCTCCGCGCTGCCGCACGCCGCCGACGACCTGATGGCGCGGGTGACCGCGCTCTACGACGTCGATCCGCAGCTTCACGCGCCCTGGGCTGCCGCACTGGAGACCAAGGGCCTGGCCGGCGACCTTGGCACGAAGCAGGACCCCGCCAGCCTAGGCAGGCTGACCGCCGGCTTCCTCACCAAACCGAACGGCCCGCGGATCGCGATGCTGGAAACGCTCGGCTGGGACACGCACAGCGGCCAGAGCGGACGCCTCACCAACCAGCTGAAGAACCTGGACGCGCTGGTCGCGGCGATGCGTGACGGGCTCGGCCCCGCCTGGGCGACGACCACCGTACTCGTCGCGACCGAGTTCGGCCGAACCGCGGCGGTGAACGGCACCGGCGGCACCGACCACGGCACCGGCTCCATCGCGATGCTGGTCGGCGGAGCGGTCAGGGGCGGCCGCGTGATCGCTGACTGGCCGGGTCTGGCCGCCGCCCGTCTTTACGAAGGACGCGATCTGCGTCCGACGACTGCGCTCGATGCGCTGATCGCTGGCGCGGTCGCCGAGAGCCTGGCGCTCGATCCCGAGCGTGTCGGTCGCGGCCTGTTCGCGCAGGCGACTGGCGACCGGCCGCTCGCCGGGCTGCTCAGGGTATAGGCAGGCGCAGCATTCCGGTTCGCAACACCCAAACTGCTGCGAGGAATCTGCGCCTGCAAAGCCCGCTGGATGAACGAAAGTCCGGAGTTGGGAAGCGCTTGAACCGCGTCGAGTGACCGCTTCTGGGTCTATCGACCGCGATTTGCTGGACAGCGACCGCCCCGCCGTCCGCGGAAAGCCGACCAAGCGCCGAGCACTGCAAACCGCTGCGGGTGTCCACCTCAGTTCTTACCGTACATGCGCCCGAGTTCTGCCGGTCAGGACATGGCGGGCGCGGGCGGGGCGGGCTCGTCGGGCAGTGGGATGAACTCCGCATCGTCGGCGTCGGGGAGCTTCATCCGCCCAGCCTTCCAGTCCGATGCCGCCTGCGCGATCCGGTCCTTGGAAGAAGAGACGAAGTTCCAGTGGAGGAACCGCTCACCGACCGGTTCGCCACCCAGGACCATAACCGCCGACGGTTCGATCGCCCGCACGCGCGAGGCGGTTGCCCCGAGCACAAGCATTCGTCCGGCCTCATGGCGAGTACCTTCCAGCTCCACCGCACCGGTCGCGATGTAGAGCGCGCGCTCGCTGTAGCCGCCCGGGATCTCGGCGGTCGCACCCGCAGCCATGGTCAGGTGCGCGTAGAACAGCGGGGAGTGGGTCGCGGCACCGGCGGTCAGGCCATAGGCGCTGCCGGCAACGAGCTGACCGGCCACGCCTGCCTCGTCCCACTTCGGCAGGTCGATGCCGGCATGATGCGAGAAGGACGGGGCGATCTCTTCCTGGGCGGTGGGCAGCGCGACCCAGGCCTGGATGCCGTGCAGGTGGTCGCCGACGGCACGCGCACGCTCGAACCGCTCGGAATGCGTGATGCCGCTTCCGGCGGTCATCCAATTGACCTCCTGCGGCCGGATCGCCTGCTCAAAGCCTAGGCTGTCGCGATGCATCATCTCGCCCGCGAAAAGGTAGGTGACGGTCGACAGGCCGATATGCGGATGCGGGCGGACGTCGACGCTCCGATCGATGCCGGCGGGCAGGTCGAGCGGTCCGATATGATCGAAGAAGATAAAGGGTCCGACCATGCGCCGCTTCGCGAACGGCAGCACGCGACCGACCGAGACGCTGCCGCCGAGATCGCGGCGGCGTTCCTCGATGACCAGCTCAACCATGCCGTCTCTCCTCGGGATGGAACATCGGGACGCCGCCGGGGGCGGTCGCTACAGGCGCTTCATCCTGCAGCACATCCCAATGCTCGGCGAGCCTGCCGTTCTCGATGCGGAAGATGTCGACCACGACCTGCGGCACGTTGGCCCAGCCGCGAATGCGGCCGTGGATCGCGACCAGATCGCCCTCCGCAACGATCAGGCCGGGCTCGTAGTAGACGTCGGCCGACAGCTTGGCGACGAGTGCCTTTAATACGTCGCGGCCCTGCGGAATGTTCGGATTATGCTGGATGTAATCGGCCGCGTAGAGCCGCTCAACCGCCGAGGCGTCGCGACGCTGGAACAGTGAAGTCATCGCCTCCTCCACCAGCGCTTTGTTGCGGTGCGGCCGGTCGTCCGAATTGCGATCGGCTGGTCGTGTGACGGTGAACTTCCCCGTCATCCGCAGGAAACGGCCGTCCGGCAGCGTCGCGCACGAGTGGATCAGGCCGCGGTCGTGATCCTGCACGTTGGTAACGGTCGCGCCGTCAGCTTCCTGCCAGCTCACCGCGAACAGGCCTCTGCCAAGCGGCACGACCTGGATGCTGACGATCTCGCTTCGCGCGAACGGGCCATCCCCGATCTCGAACCGCAGCTGCGTATCCGAAAGCAGCGTCAGGCTGACCGAGAACTCCGGGTAGGAGACGTCCATCTTCGCCCCAACGGGAAAACCGCTCATCTCTGGGTCCTGATTTGCGATGATGGTGTGGAGGCAACGATGAAGCCGAACCAGATCCGGCTCGGCCTCGTCATCGTCGCCCTCCTCAGCCCGCGTGCGGCACGGGCGTTTTGAGCAGTTGCTGCTCCCAGAGGTAAGCGATGCCGCTGCCGGCGGCGTGCTGGAGGACCACGTCGTTCAGCGCGGTCGCGGTGTCGGCCCGCGCCCAGTCGCGTTGCCACTCCGAGGCCAGCGCCAGCCAAGTCATCATGTTTACGCCGCCGGCGATCATGCGCTGGATGGCAACCTCATGGGCCTCGACCGACGTTGCACCCGATGCGTCGGTGATGACCGTCACGTCCCAGCCTTCGCCGGCAGCCTGGATCGCAGGCATCGCGACGCAGATCTCCGTCCACAGGCCTGCGATGATCAGCTGCGTGCGACCGGTGGCCTTCACCACGTCCACCACCGCCGGGTCCTGCCAGGTGTTGATAAAGGTCCGATCGATCACCTCCTGGCCGGGAAACACGTCGGTGATCTGTGGGAAGATGTGACCGCCGCGATCCTCGACCACGCTGGTCAGGATGGTGGGCACGCCAAACACCTTGGCGGTCTTCGCCAGAGCGGCCGCGTTGTTGACCGCGATGTGCGGGTCGTGGCTGTTAAGGTTCGCGAGCTGATAGGGCTGATGGTCGATGAGCACGAGGACCGAGTCCTCGGGACGGAGAAGCGACGCGAGGCCGTTGCGTAAGGTCATGATGATCCTCCGGTGCCGCGAGGGCGATGCGGGTGTGCCAAGAGGCGGGAGCTAGCGGCGTTCCTGTTTGCCACGGCCATTGCCTTTCCCAGTTGAGGTACGGTAGCCCTCCGTCCTGCGACGCGGTTGCGCGCTACGGGGAACACCGGAATGGACATGGAGGAACTGCGCACGTTCGTTGAGGTCGCAGATGCCGGCGGGGTGTCGCCCGCCGCGCGCCGGCTCGGTCTCGCCAAGTCGATCGTCAGCCGGCGGCTACTGAGGCTCGAAGCGGAGCTTGGGGTGCAGCTGCTCGCGCGCACTACCCGTGGCGCCGCGCTGACCGAAGCCGGTGCCCTGTTCCGCGATCACGCGGCCAAGATGAGCGCCGAGCACGACGCGATCAGGGAAACGATCCTGCCCGCTGGCGAGCTTCGCGGCCGTTTGCGGGTCGCCGCGCCGCTCTCCTTCGGCCCTACCCATTTCGCGCCAATCCTAGCCGACATGGCGCGGCGCCACCCGCAGCTTCATATCCACACCAGCTACACCGATCGCTTCGTCGACCTGGTCGCGGAAGGGTATGACTGCGCGATCCGGGTCGGGTACCTGTCGGACTCGAGCCTGATCGCCCGGCGGGTTGGCCCGCTCTACGGCAGGCTGGTGGCGAGCCCGGCCTATGTCGCGGCGCATGGATCGCCCGAGACGCCGGACGAGCTGGGCGCCCACGAGGCGCTCACGCAAGGCACCGAGGCCTGGCAGCTGACCGACGGCGACGCGGCCATCACGGTGCACCCGCAGGGGCGCTTCAAGGCCGACAACGGCACGGCGCTGGTCGCCGCTGCCGTAGCAGGGCTCGGCATCGCCTGGGTACCCGATGGGCTGACCAGTGATCATCTGGCCTCGGGCGCGCTTGTACCGGTAATGACCCGCTACCCTCCACCTCCCGCAGGCATCTACGTCGTCCGCCCGCCAGGACAATATCCGGCGCGCAAGGTGCGAATCCTCACGGAGCTGTTGATCAAGTGCTTCGACAAGGCCGTTCCCGTCTCGTCAGGTGCGACCGGGTGAGTTCGACCGGCGACGGGATGATCTGGACGACACATGGCTGATGCCAGTCACGCTTCAGGCGCTAAGCCTTGCTTCGGGTAGCCTGACGACCACGAACGCGATGCCGCGATCCGCACGCTGGCGCGCCAGTTGGAACGACGGTTTTGCCCGAACAAAGTATCTACGATCGCCGGAGAGGAGGTCTCGTCTTCCACCTCGCCGGCTGAATGAATGATCGAAATCGGGACGGCGTAAAACGGCCTTGAACAGCCGAACTTGGGTCTCCTCAGCCGCGGGGCTGCTCACCTCCGCATGGCCCATCTCGGCCGTTCCAAATGCCCGTCGCCTTCCCGAATTTTTCTGCGTGGGAAGCTCGCGGCTTTCCCATTTCTCCGTATCCACCTCTCCATTGCGGGAAAATGCATTCGGGAACAGATTTCGGGAAAGCGGGTGCTCCGGACGCCTGTAGGTAAAATCGTGGCGGCCTCTTTCCCATGTCAGGTTCGCTTATGAGAAAGGCTGCCGGGGAAACTTCGTGTTGAGCCGCGATCCGATCAGGATCAAAATGCGGCATGGTTTTCGTGAGCATCACCCGGCTTCGCATCCGCTCATGGCGTTTCATGCCCTCCTTCATCTTCGACACGTTCAAAACGCTGGCTCAGACGAAGCGCGCGGAGGGGTTCCTAACAGGATCGCTCCTTGCCGACCGCAAGTTCACGTTCTGGACCATGACGCTTTGGCGTGATCAGGCGAGCATGAAGCGCTACATGACGAGCGGGCCGCACCTGAAAGCAATGCCAAAGCTGCTCGGCTGGTGCGATGAGGCAAGCGTGGTTCATTGGACCCAAAATGATCAGATCGCACCTGATTGGCACGAGGCGGACCGCCGCATGAGAGGCGAAGGACGACCATCCAAGGTCCGCTATCCCACCGCCAGTCATCCTAATCTGGCGCACGCTCCACCAAGGGTAGCCGGCGCGGTGCCGATCCGACGAAAGCAGTCAGCCTAGCGTAGCGGCAAAGTCAGACTGGCACCTTTCCCATTTACCGATCGTTTGCGGGAAAGCTGGAGAGGCGAGAACCATCCCCCCGGTCGATCACGGCTGCGCCGCCCACATGAACGAACGGCCGGAGTTGGGAAGCCCATATCGGCTCGGCAACGGCAGCTTGTGGGTCGCAATAACCTTAGATCCTGAAGCTGATCGCATTCAGAAAAGCTCGTCAAGCATCAGGTGGAAGTCGAGCTTGCCTCTGTCGACCTCCGAGATCCCGTAAGCTGCCAAGAAACGAACCTGAAGCGCCTGACCGAACTCCTCGAGGCAGTTCCACGCGATGGCGAGATCCTGGTAGCGGTCGGCGACACCCAGACGTCCGACGTCGATGCAGCCCACTACTCCGCCTTCGGCGATCAGGACGTTGTCGAGCGAGAAGTCGCCGTGCGTGACCACCAGGTCGGGTTTGAATGGCTCGGCACTCTGGAGAGCCTGCCACACCTGCTCGGCGGTCCAGCCCTCGCGTTCCTCGTCGAAGTCGTCCTCATCGACCAGCCCGGCGTCGATGCGCCGACGCGCGTGCGCAAGCCGGCCGATATGGCCGCTGTCAAAGGGGCAATCCTGGACGGGGATCGAGTGGATGATCTTGAGGAACCGCGCCAGCGCCTCCACGACGACCGCCTGTGCGTCGGCACTGGTCTCGGCCTCGAGTAGCTCGCATGCTGTCTCGCCGGGCAGCGCCTCGGTCAGCAGCCAAGCCTCGTCGGCTGCATGGCAGAGCTGCACGACGGCCGGAACGGGCAGCCGCCCCGCGAGCCACCGAAGCCGGTCAGCCTCCGCGAGCAGGTCGTCGGCCAGCGCCCCGCGTGCGTGCTTGACGTAGAGATCGGGCGCGCCCGGCCGGCCATGCAGCCGGACCACGGTCGACCCTGACTCGCCGATCTCGTCACGCTCCCACTCGTAGCCGGCCAGCTCGGCGGCCAGGTCGGCGGGCCAGGTCAGTGCGGCGTCTGTCGAATCATCGTCCATGTCTTGCCTCCTCGTTAAGCCCGCTACCGAGCCGGGGTGATGATCAAAGCAGACCCCCCGGACCTGCGGTCGAGCTTGGGTCGGAGGGCGGCAGGCCGGGCTGCCGGACGAGGTCGGGCAGGAAGGCGAAGGGCCAGAGCAGGATCGCCAGATTCGGCAGGAACCACGCGGGGTTGAACTCGGCCAGCAGCGTCCAGTAGCTCACCGCCATTCCACCGGCCATCGCGGTGAGCGTCAGCGACACGATCGCGAGCGTGCGCCAGGAGGCGAAGCCTCGGCGCGATGCGGAAACCGCGGCGAGGCCGGTCAGCGAGAAGGCGACATCGAGCGGCAGGAACGACCAGTTCCAAGCGACCACGCGCGGCTCGAGATGGTCGGCATACATCATGGCGGCGGGGACGTCGGCGACGCCGACGAACTGTAGCGCCAACGCCGACCAGTAAGCGAGGAACGCCAGATCGGTGACGAGCAGCGCGGTGGCGAGCCTGCGGGACATGGGTTCGACGCTCATCGGTCGTCGGCCGGTTCGCTCGGGGCGGGCGCCGTAAACTCGGTTGCGGTGATCGGTCGACCCGCGAAGAAGTCGGCGATCAGACCGGGTATGGCAGGGTGCGCCTCGAAGAGGTCGTGTCCGACGCCGCGGACCGTCACGCGAGTGGCGTTCGCCAGCCCGGCGGTCGCCTCGGTTTGCTCCTCGATCGGCGTGCGCAGATCGAGATCGCCGCTGAGAACGAGCGTGGGCACGGAGGACCGCACCTCCGACCGGAAGGTCGAGCCGAGGTTTATGTCCGGCAGCGCGCGTGCGAGCTGCGGCATCGGGAAGTTGGTCGCGGTCCCCACGATCGCGTCCCGGCCCTCTCGCGCGACTTGGTCGAGGCGCGCATCGCTGATGCCCGATGCGACGTCCATCAGCTCGGGCATGCCGGACAGCGTAGGCGGCTCCTTGAGGAAGAAGTCGTAGAGGAGCGGTGCCAGCGCCTGGCCCTGACCGGCGTCGAAGGCGGCATAGAGCTGCTGAAGCTGTCCGATGCCGGTCGGGTTCTTGGCGATGCCGCCGACCAGCATGCGCAGCGGAAACGAGTCGATGGTGAAACGGATCGCTTCCGCGCTCTCGCCGACCGTCATGAGCTCGGGCTTCGCGTCCAGTCGGGCGTGGACCTGTCGCATTGTGGCGAGCAGGCTGCCCGATGTCGATTTGGCGTCGATCGAACTCGCGAGCCGGGCGAGCGCCGCGTCAACGCGGGCCGGCAGCTTGACGGTCTGATCCATGCCTTCGACGGAGGCGAGGACAGCGCGCTCGACGCTGCGCGGGTGCCGCCGCATGAGCTCAAGCGCGAGATGGGTGCCGTAGGAGATGCCCCACAGCCTGAGCTTCGGGACGCCGAGCGCCCGGCGGAGGTCCTGGACGTCGTCGGCGTTCTCCATCGTCGTGTAGCCCTCGACCGCGACGCCGGCCGCCCTCCACCGTCCCACGCATTTCAGCAAAGCCTCGCGGTGCTGGCGGGTCAGCGTCGCCTCCGAGAGGCCGCCCGCGGGATCGAGGGCCGCGTCGGCGCGGCAGGAGGGGATTGCGTTCGAGATGCCGACGCCGCGCTGATCCAGCGCGATCACGTCCCCGAGCGCCCGCAGTGCCAGGAAGATCGGCTGCCGCGGACCCTTGGCAGCGTCGATGCCCGACCCGCCGGGACCACCGGCGAGATAGACGATCGGGGCACCGGGCCGCGAGTTGGTCGAGCGAAACCTGACGAAGCCGATGCGGATGCGTCGCGATGACGGGTCGGAGCGACGCTCCAGCACCTCGAACTCGCCGCGCTCGGCGGCGAGAACGGAGCCGTCCCGCAGCTTGAACGCGTGCGGCGTCACTCGCAACGCGGGTGCAGTCCGGTCGAAGGCCCGCGGGACGGAAGAGGCTGGTGACTGCGCCGCAGCCGCCGCTCCAGCTACGACCGCGGTGACCGTCGTGACGGCGAGCAGCTTTGCCAGACCACAAACCGTATCCTTCAGACCATTCACAACATGAGTCGTCATCGTCATCACGGACCTTCACACACCTATTTGGTTAGCCTAGGGTAATTAGATAATGGAAACTAGCAAGAGCCATTTTCTCGCGAACGAGCTGTCGATCATGGCCGTGCGCCTGATCCGATGGCTGCGCGCCGCGGATACCGGCTCGGCGCTCTCCGACCCGCTGACATCGGCGATGGCAGTGATCGTTCACTCCGGCGGGATCGCGCCCTCCGCCCTGGCCGAACTGGAGCAGGTGCGCCGGCCGACGATCACCAAAGTCGTGGACGAGCTGGTCTCCCGCGGGCTCGTGCGACGGGAGCGTCACGCGACTGACGGGCGCGGGACGATGGTGGTGGCGACCGAGGACGGATTGGCGCTGTGGCGCGCCGGACAGCTGCGCGCGACTGCGCCGCTCGCCGAGCGGATCGAGGCACTCGATGCCGACGAGCTGCGGCGCTTCGAGGAGGCGCTGCCGCTGTTCGCGCGCATCATGGAACCGCCGGCGCTGTGACCGCGAGCCCGGTCGCTTGTGGAACGATCATTGTGGCCGGCGCGACACGCAGTCGCGCAGGTGAGAGCCGCTGCGCGTCCGGGTCCGAGCGCACGGCTGGTCCGCCGGCGGACCAGAAGGTCTCACGACGTTCTTGGAGAGAAAGGTCTTGACGTTTCCGACGATCGATCCGGTCGCCTTCCACCTCGGACCGCTGGAGGTCCGCTGGTATGGCTTGGCCTATCTCGCGGGCATCGTGGTTGGGCTCTGGCTGGCGAGGCGATACGTCCATCGCTACCGCGAGTTCGTACTTGCGCCGGATGACGTCGAGGATTTCTCCTTCTGGTCGATCCTCGGCATCCTCGTCGGCGGTCGAATCGGCTACATCCTCCTCTACCATCCCGCGCAATACTGGAACGAGCCGCTGGCGGTGCTTCGCCTCTACGAAGGCGGCATGGCGTTCCACGGAGGGCTGCTCGGTGTCACTCTGGCGGCGGTGCTCTTCTGCCGTGCTCGGCGCATCCCGCTTCTGCACCTCACGGACGTGGTCGCCTGCGTGGTCCCGATCGGCCTTGGCTTCGGTCGTTCGGCCAATTTCGTCAACGGGGAGCTCTGGGGCCGAGCCACGACGCTGCCATGGGGAATGGCGTTCCCCTCCGGCGGACCGCTGCCAAGGCATCCCAGCCAGCTATACGAAGCGGCGCTCGAAGGACTGCTGCTGTTCGCACTCCTCAACGTCCTGGTGCGTCGCCCGGACGTGCGTGCCGCACACGGCATGCTCACCGGCCTGTTCCTGGCCATCTACGGCCTGATCCGGTTCGCGATCGAGATGGTGCGTGAGCCCGATGCTTCGCTCATCTGGAGTCTGACGCGAGGTCAGGCGTTCTCCGTTCCAATGATCATCGGGGGAACCATCCTCTGCGCTCTTGCCTGGCACGGCCGACGAACGTCGCAGCGTGGTGTCTTGGGTGGCGTTTGACTCAATGCGCCGGATCACGCCGAGTCTCGCCGCGGGCAAAGGATTTACCATGGTCTGCGTCGCCGTCCGAGGTGAACAAGCGGCCGCTTTCGGGAGAGGTCAGGAGGCCGCTGAACGGCTAAATTGGGTCGTTGTCGCCGCCTACGGTCGGGTAGAACGCGCCCGAAGTCCGGCGCGCGTTCAGGCGTTCCACCCGTTAGCTGCGCCTTCGTTCATCGCCGGAGGGCGGAAATCCATGCCGGCAAAGATTGCGTAAGTCGTGCGGAGGAGCTCGAACCAATCAGACGTCGCTTGCCCACCTTACAGCGCTCTCCATGACCGGGTCACGTCCGCCAGCGGTGTCGGTCGCTGTCGTGTGCACGGTCACGTCGGGCTCGACGCCCCGGTCACGTCGGGGTCCGTCGGGGAAATAGCCGATCAGCGGCAGGTCGAACTCCAGCCCGCTGGCGGGCAGGCGGACGAAGAAGAAGCCGCCGCCGATCGTGCCCTTGAGATTGCCGCCCGTCTCTTCGCCGAACAGCCGGACCGAGCCGCTCCGCTTCGCGAGGTGCGCGAACTGGAAGGTGGCAGAACTGTTCACGGGTCCGACCAATGCCGCCACCGGCCGAGTGATCCGGGGCGCGACGGGATCGATCCAGTCGACACCCTCGACAGGAGGTCGGCGGAAGAAGCCGTTGCCCAGATCGGTCGCGTCCACACCAAGCGTTCGGAAGCCGTCGTCCCACGTGTCGAGATAGGGATCGAGGTCCTTCGGCGTCGTGCGGAACCGCACCAGACGCTCGCCGGCGTCGCGTGTCAGCCTGGTCGCGATCAGGCGCGCGAGGATCGGGGCACCGCAGTCGTTCCCGCCCTCGTTGCCGCGCAGGTCGATGATCAGGCCCTTGAGCGCGGGCAGCGTGTCGAGCCTGGCCTTCAGCCACGGCTCCCACTCCCACTTGCTGTTGTAGAGCACCCAGCTGGGCATATCGAGGACGGCGATCCCGTCCGGCCGCACCGTCCAGGTCCAGATCGGACCGTCGCCGCTCTCCACGGCGACCATTTGGGCCCGGCGCTCGGCCAGGCTGATGACGGGCAGCTCAGCCCTCAGGCGTTGGCCGTCGGGGGTGGCCGCTTCGACGCTGTGCCGGCCTCCCGGCGGCGAACCGTAGACGAGGCCCTGAAACACGTCGAACGTCTCGATCCCCTCGGTGCCGCGCACCTCCAGCAGCGATACGCGCTTGGCCTCGTTGTGGCCGTCGGTGCGCGTGTATGGCAGGAGGCGGGCCAGGATGTCCCGGTCCCGCGTGCCGTTCAGGCGATCGATGATCGTGCCGGGCGGCAGCTGTCTGCCGCCATGGGCGGTGACGACCATGCGCCCAGCCAGCCAACGGAAGTGGAAAGGAACACGCGTCGGGCGGTCGAACAAGTCGGCGGCGACGGCACGCCGCTGGTTAAAGAAGTTGGCGTAGGTGTGGCCATCGCGGATGGTCGCGAGGAACCGCGACAGCAACAGGTAGCGCTGCGCGGTATCGGACGCGTCAGCGAAGTCGCGCGCGAGCCGGTTAAGCCTCGCGTCCATCTCCGCGGCCGTGTTGTAGCGGTGGAGACCGCAGTGGAGCGCCAGCGCGCGCCGCAAGATGGCGACGTCTTTCGCGAGCGCGTCACGCGTCGGTGACGCGGTTTTTACGGCCGGGGCGGAGCGAGGGAGAAGCGGAATGGCGGCAAGCGCTGCGAGCATCTGGCGTCGGTTCATGCGACGCGGCTTGGACGATCTCCGCCGCCTGCGCGCCTCAAATTCCTGCTTCGGAGCCGATGTTTACTATCTGCGACGTGTTCGCCCGAGTCGCGCGGCGGTAATCGGACGGGGCCATGCCGTAGGTCGCTTTAAACGCGCGATTGAAGCTCGCCTTAGAGCCAAACCCGGCCGCCAGTGCCAGGTCGAGCAGGTCACCGTCCGCGCCCAGGTGGATCGCCGTTGCGACGGTCTCGCAGCGCAGGCCGTTGATGAAGCCGGAGAAGCCTACGCCGAGCCCCTCGTTCAGCGCCCGGGACAGGTGGCCGGTGTTGGTGCCAAGTCGCCGAGCCAGCGTGGCCAGCGACAACTCGGGCTCCGCCGCCCAGCCCTCCCTTCGTATCGTTGCGGCCCAGGCGGCACCTTGCGCACGCCAGGCGCGACCTGCCGGTGCTGGCGAGGGTGGGGGTGTTAACGCATCCATGGTCGGGAACGGCAGCGCCGCATGTCGCCAGCCCTCCACCGCGAGGTAAAGCGCGAACGTCGCGATCGCGAGGTGCAGCCCCATCAGCGCAAGATAGCCAAGCGGCGACACGGCATTCCACACCGCGTAGGTGGTCCAGACCGGCAGCAGACCCAGCGTTGCGCCCAGCGCGCGGCTCAGCCAGCGCGCGGTGTAGCGGTAATCGTCGCTGCGCTGTGCAGCGAGCAACTCACGGTAGCGCCGCAGCAGGCGCAGCCCCGCAATGCCGTAGATCGCGAGACCGGCCGCGGAGCCTAGCCACGCGGCCCGATCGACAAGCCCCAGCGCCAGATCGGCCCAGCGCTCCTTCAGCGGCATCGGCAACATGAAGCTGCCGGCCATGAACAGCAGGTGGGCTGCGGCTGGAGCCAGATGCAGGCCGGGCCGTAGCGGCCACCGTCCCTGAACCAGGGCATAGACATAGAACCAGAGCAGCGGCGCGATGGCCAACGGACATGCCAAGGGCGCGAAAGTGAGCCACCGCCAGCGGTCGTAAAGGCCGGCGAAGCCGATCAGCCATGGCATGAGCACACCGGCGAGGATGGCCAGCAGCGCCGCCAGCGTGCCGTTCGCCGTCCGGTTCGCAAGCGTTCGTGGCAACGCTGCAGCGATCGCGAGCAGTTGCAGCACGGCCACGGTCAGCAGCGCCGAACGCCAGCCAAAGACGAGTCCGTCGAGCATGAACAAACGCTAGCAGGACCGGAGGCAAGCGGAAGAGGGGTGGTGGCGCGAGTCAGCGTGACGAATTGAACGGGTGCAAACAGGCATCGAAGCTTCAGGCATCGGGCGGGATCGGCAGCTCGCCGCCCCAGAGCGGGGGCGCTTCACGCCAAGGGGGCATTCAGCGGAGAGTCGCCGCTGGCACGCCCGGTTTTTAAACAAAAGGCGCTGCTATCGAACCTGAATGACCGGCTGGAGTCGGGAAGCGGCAAAGCAGTCGAGAATGTCGCCTTGTGGGTCGATGCGTCGAAGGCCTGAACGGGATCGCCCGCCGCACTGCCAATGGCGGCCAGAATGTCCCTGCTCGCCTTCGCGACCGCGCGAGAGGGGGCGGCGTGCAAGTCTGTCAGCGCGAGCTGCTAACGTCGTCGTCCTGCCGGGCGACACGGGGATGCTGGATGGTGACCAGCGATGCGACCGCTGCCAGCATCTCGTTCGCCGCGTCTCGCTCACCGCGTCACACCGTTGCCACCTTTGTCGCAATGAGCGCATCCGCAAGCCGGTCGATGTGTTCGATCGAGGTGGGCCAGGAGCACACGCTGATGCGAAGGGCAGCGCGGCCTCGCCACGTCGTGGAGCCGAGGAGGGGCGTGCGGCTGAGATGAACGACCTGTATCGAAGATGCGTCCGGTTGCGCTGACCCGGATTTCGCGCAAGTCAATCCAGCGGCGTAATAGTCGTCTCGATCGGCTGGCGCGGGCGAAACGGCAGCGATAGCTGCTGGGTCGTGGTCGCGACCGAACGGCCCCGGCGGCTCTCCAGCACCAAGGTACGCACCACCTCGCGGCAGACATCGGCGTCGGCCATCGGGTTCCCACTGCTGCGCACGATTCGACAGCTTGTTATCCGGCCGCGCTCGCCGGTCGCGAACTCGACTACGACGCGTGCCCGGCCTTCGTCACCAAGTGCGAAGGCAGATCGGTCGATTTCGTAACCTTGAACCAGCATGATCAGAAGCGGCAGCATGTCGACGGCCTACCCGCATCGCCTTAGTGCCTGCTTAAGATCATTGGCCGTCTGCCGGCGCACGTGCTCTTGCATTCGTCGGGTAGGCTCGGGTGCTGGCCTTCAAGTGGTGAGTCAAGCGGACCATGCGGCCGTCGAAGGCGGCAACGGTCGCGGTGGTGCGCACGGCCGTGCCGTCAACGCGGGGACCTTGGCTTCACCATCCACAGATTGGTCGCACGATATCCGCAACTCGAGAGCACCGCCTTCTTCTCGGCGGGGTCGGCGGGACAGATCGCCAGCGTCGTGTCCACCCCCCGCGCGACGAACGCCTTCTCGGCCGTGTCCACCAGCATCGCCGCCTGATGGCCGAAAGGGTCGGCGACGAAGTCGTCGATTAGCCCGATGCGCCGCTCGTCGTGGGCGGGCGGGAGATGCAGGGGAGAGCCGGGCTGCGCGACGATGTATCCGTCGACCCTGCCGTCCGCTTCGGAGACGAACGCGCTACGATCCGCGAGCGTTAGGCTGATCCTCATCCATCCGCCGAAGCGCGGCGCCGCGTCGCGGTGCCGTCTCCAGAACGACTGAGTGATCCGCTCGAGCCGCGCGCGGAAGCCGTCGCCGAGTCCGACGAGCTAGGCACCCGAGACGCATAGACGACACAGAGGCAGAGATGGAGGGCCGGCCGATTGGCACCCGGCTGGGGCGGCGCGCCCTACTAGGTGAGGCCGCGGTCGCGGCAAGTCGGCACGTCGCACCGATGCGAAAAGTACCTGAACCAACGGCCGCTTCAGGGAAGCGTGCAAGTATCCGTGAGTGACCGAAGTTGGGTCCGTCTTGACGAACAGGCATTTGAAGCACGATGCAAGATCGGTGCGTGACTGTGTCAGTTATCTGTCATAAGTTCGGCGTGGTCTGTTTGGGAGCACAACATGCGCGCTGCTGCACTTGCGCTAGCTCTTGCCACTACGACGGCCGCGCACGCGCAAAAGCCCACGATTCGCTCCCCGGGCGACCTGCCGCCAACCCGCTTCGCGCTTGATGCCCCACCTAGCCGCGCTTTTCTCGATCCCGTCTTCCTCCGCGACGTACTTCCCCGGCTGCGTGCCGAGACCGAGCGCGTCCGCCAGAGCTACACTATCCAGGATCAGGCACTGGCGGAGCAGCTGCGCGCCGGGCTGATCTCGATTGCGCTCCTGCAGGGCCGGGTGGCGGACGCGCGCGCGCTGATCGTCGAGTCGCGAGCGGCCTCGACCAAGCCGCAGCTCAAGATCATGGCAATGCTTGTCCCTGATGCGATCGCCGCTGCGATCGAGGCGCCTCCGGTGCGCCGTTGCGAGGCTGCGGCCGAACGGATCGGAACAGTGCTCGGCGCCGCCGCCGATCCGCTGCTGGTGCGCGCCGACGCGCTGGGCGCGCGCATACAGGCGGAGGTGGTGAGCGGGCCGTTCCTGGCAAGCTACCTTCAGATCGAGATCGACCCGGCGGCGGCGAAGAACGGCAACAGCGTCGACCTGCGCGACGGGCTGCGGCTCGCCAACTACCGCAACCGTCTTGACCAGCTCATCCCGTGCCGCACCGAGATCAGCGCCGCGATCCTGAGCTTCGCCGCCCGTTCGCAGCCGCGCAACATCTGGAGCGCACGCCAGCCCGATCCCGCGACGCTGGCCGGTGCCAAGCCCGTAGTCGTGGCGATATGGGACTCTGGCATCGACACCAGCCTGTTCCCCGGCCAGCTCGCGGCCGATCCGGCCGAGCCGATCGACGGCCGCGACAATGACGGCAACGGGCTGATCGACGACTGGAATGGGCCGACCTTCGACTGGCAGGGTGATCCGACGCTGAGCCCGGTCAAGCCATTGTCGAAGGAACTGGCACCTCAGCTCGCCTATCAGCTGACACTGGTGAAGGGGAACCATGATCTCGGCGCGGGACTCGACACGCCCGAGGCGCGCGTTTTTGTGGACCGGGCGCGCAACGGATCGACCGAGGATCAGGCGCTCGACGCGCTGCTGTGGGAGGAGGTCGGCGGGCGCAGTCACGGCACCGGCGTCGCCAGCGAGATCGCCGACGGCGCGCCCTACGTTCGGCTGTTCAATACCAACGGCGAGCCATGGGGGAACGATCCGCGCCCGATCGTCATAGACGAGGCGCGCAACGACCGGTTCGTCGCCTATGTACGGACGCTGGGCGCACGCTTCCGCTCCGCCGGGGTGCGATTGGTCAACATGAGCTGGAGCTATACGGTCGACGAGGTCGAGGACCTGCTACTGCGCCACGGCGGGGAGACCGATCGCACCCGCGCCAGAGTGCGCGCGACCGCCATGCGTGCCAAGGCCGATGCGGCACTGCGAAACCTTATCGCCGTATGTCCAGGCACTCTGTTCGTCGCGGCTGCCGGCAATAGTAATCAGAGCGATGACATCCTCGCCGGCACTCCGCAGACCATCCGCGCGCCCAACCTCATCGTCGTCGGTGCGACCAGTACCAGCGGCACGCCGACCGGCTTCACCACCTACGGCAAGGACGTTGGCATCTACGCCTGGGGACAGGACGTGCCGCTTCGCGTGCCGGGCGGGATGATTGACCATTGGCAGGGCACGTCAATGGCCGCGCCTCTCGTCGTGCGCGCCGCCGCGCAGATGCTTGCGCTCAATCCCAAGCTTACGCCTGCGCAGCTGATCGTCGGTTTAAGGGCCTCCGCGACTACCGATCCTGCCGGGCTGAAGCTCCTGCATCCGGCAAACGCCGTCGCTTGGGCCAAGGCTAATTGATCGGACTGGAAGAAGATCAAAATCCATACCCACTGCCAAGATCGTCGGCCCTGACGAACTTCATCAACAAGTGTCCACTTTCGAGCGGTGCTGCCGCCGATGGTGGCAACGTGCTCCATGGCTTCCCGGTCGCAGCAGTCGAGCGCGAAGGCGACGCGCACCTTCTCGCCATTGTCGCAGCCGTTCTCCAGTGCGTTGGAGCACCAGCGCGTGTTGCGCCGGTCCACGGCGACCTGGCCATCGTGGCGCCGCTCCTCGCCCTTGCCGCTGTGGGGCTGGAGCAGCAGGCCATGGAGCTTCATGACGCGGTAGACGCGCTTCGGATTGGGCGCTGCGCGCCCGGTCTGCCGGGCTTGGCGGCGTAGCAGGGCATGCACGCGGCGATAGCCATAGGTCGGCAGATCGGCGACGAGCATGCCCTGCTACGCCGCCAAGCTCGGCGTCGGGTAGCGGCGGTCGCCCGCGTGGTCTGGGCGGCGGTCGGTTGTGCATGGCGGAGAGATGCTGGCGGCTGATGCCGATCACGTCGGCGACCGCGGTCACTGACCGCCCCCACGCAACGAGGTCGAGCGCAACAACAGTTTCCTTGGGTCTGCGGCCCGGGACACGGCCTCGCGCAGGATCTCCGCTTCCATGGTCTTCTTGCCAAGCAGGCGTTAAAGCTTGCTCACCTGGGCCTGCAGCGCCCGGTACTCGGACGCGGGTACTACTTCCTCGCCGGCACCCGCTGCGGTCAGCGCACCCTGTGCCATCAGCCTCCGCCAGGTGAACAGCTGCCCGGCGCCGATGCCGTGCTGGCGCGCCACAACCGACACGCTCATACCCGGCAGGTACGTCTCCTCGACGATCCGGACCTTCTCCTCCGGAGTCTATCGCCTCCGGCGCTGAACCCCGGAGAGGACCTCACCGTCGTTGTAACGCCTGGTCGTATGCTCAGTCATATGGCTCACTCTTACCCACGAGCGAGACCCTGTCAGGTCACTTAGGCGGCCACCTCACAAACCGTGGGATCAAATACCTAGTATCGACCAACTTTCGCTCCGAATTAGTCTGTGCTACTCGAGAAAAGTGACTGTCTTAGGTGGCGATCCTGATCATAGCCCGCCCCCAGATTGCAACGACGCAAATGCGCCTCAACGCACAGGCGACATGCGGCGGCGCGATACCGGTCGGCGACATCGGGGGGCGATCGCTTGTAAGCTGGGCGTGGCGATCCTCTCGGGCGAGCACCAGCCCGGAGACACATTGCTGGGACAAATCGCGGCCGCCGAAGGCTTGAACGTGTCCCGCACCTCTTACCGCGAGGCGTTGCAAGCTCTCGCTGCAAAAGGCCTAGTGGAAAGCCGACCCAAGGCGGGCACCAAGGTGCTGCCGCGTTACCGCTGGAACCTGCTCGATCCCGACGTCATCGCTTGGGCTTCCTCGGGAACGCCGGACATCCAGCTCGTCTGCAGCCTTTTCGAGCTGCGCGGGATGGTCGAACCCGGCGCGGCGCGGCTGGCCGCCGACCGTTGTGACCTTGCGGACCTACGCCGGATGAAGACGGCGCTGGCAGCCATGCGCCGCCATACCCTAGCGACCGAAGCAGGCCGGCAGGCGGATCGCGAGTTCCATACGGCGCTGATGTGCGCGACCCGCAACGACGCGCTCGTCGTGCTCAGCGCCAGCGTCGGCGCGGCGGTGGATTGGACCACCTCGTTTAAGCAGCGCGTACGCGAGTTGCCGCGGGATCCCATCCCGGACCATGCACGGGTCCTCGAGGCGATCGCGCGCAGGGATCCGGACACCGCAGCGGAGGTAATGAGCGCCCTTATCCGGCTGGCACTGGACGACACCCGGGCCGCTATGGAGGTGTGAGCAGGCGCCTGCCGCACCGCTGACTGTGGAGCCGGTATGGCGCGCGCTTCAGGCTCGCTCAGCTGCGATCACAGGCCTTGGTCGGTGCCGATCCGCATGTCGGTTTCAGCCTGGCGGTATCACTCTCGGGCTTGCACGCTGCTTGAACACGCAGCTGCCGCAGATGCCATGCCGGCTGCCATGCCTCCTCAGTTGCTGTCGGCTTCGTCCCGCTCCTCGGTGATGATGACCACCACGGCGCCGACCACCGCTGCGGCAATGAGCGTGATTACGACGGCGCTGCCGGACCAGCCAAGCGACGGCATGCCTTTAGACGCAGCGGCGCGTGCGGAAGATGCAATGGAGAAGGGCCGAGCGGGGCCTGCGTTGGGCGCTCCCTTCGCGGGCGCGGCGAGGGCGGGGCCGGCGCTCAGCGCCAGAACGGCGACGGTGGCGATGATCGAGTGCATGCTGGCCTCTTCTTGATGTCTCGCAGCTCCATCCCGCCACGACTTGTTCCGCGAGCCGTGCTCAAGCTAACGTCGGCACTGACATAGGCATCCTGCCGATCTGGTCGACGAGGTCCATGAACTCGTCCGTCCCGAACGTGTTGGTGTCAATCGCGCGCGCCCATTTCGCGTTCACCGTCGCGCGTCGCCAGTGCGCGGGGCGGTGGCATTCGGCGGCAAAGCAGCCGCCGGACCAGCGAATCTCGGGAACCCTGATCGCGCAGAGGACCGCAGCCACGTCGCTGCAAATCCGCGGAAATCAAGGATCGGCAACATCTTAGTTGGCTCTAAAGGCGGCTTGGCAATTGCTCGATGCGTGGACGACTGCGGAGGCGGCCTTAGTTGAGGTAGCGTGCGGTTGGCGCCTGATCGGTGCCACGCGCATGAGCGACACACGCGAAGCTCGAGCGCTTGGCGGCGTCGCCGCCGCGGTACTCGGAACGCGCCGGATAAGGGCAGATCGGACGTTCTAGTGCGGGCTGGCCGTTGCTGGCCGGCTTCTGCGCGACGAGCATGGCGGGTGCCTTGCCGGTCTCGGTCCAGCCGACGAGGGCAATCAGCACGTCGCTTTCCGGCGCGGACGGCACATCGGAGGTGAAGGGCTGCCCCATGTCGGTCACGCCGGGGCCGCCGAAGGAGTGCCCCATGCCCGGCACCAGGAATAGCCGCGCGAACGCATCGGCCGTCTCGGCACCGCCGGCGTTTTCCGCCACGCGATCATAATAGTTGACTACCTCCGCGAACGGCACTGCCGGATCGGCGATGCCGGTGTAGAGGATCAGCTTGCCACCCCGCCGGGCGAACTCAGAAAGGTCGGCCGAGTTGGCGTTGAGCGTACCACCAAGTTGCGCGTCGACGCCGACGCGGTCGGAATCGAAGTCGAACCGTGCGGCCACGAAACGGTCGCCGAGTGCCCAGTTGAACAGGTAGAATTGCTGGGCGGGCCAGATCGCCGGATCACCCTGCATCACCGGGCCGAGCGGCTGGTCCTCGCTGCCCGGTGTCAGCCCCGCATAGATGCGCTCGTGGGTGCGCGGGTTGGTCGGGCCGGCATAGAGTCGGCGCAGCGTGGCGAATCGCGGTGCGGTCAGGCAGTCGTCCGCGCCCGTTCCCTGCTTGCACACCGGCAGCGTCGCGGGATTGAAGCGGCAGCGCCTGGGATCGGTCAGGAAACGGTCGCCGGGCGCGCCGCCGTCCTTGCCGGCGCAGGTGGCTAGCACCGAGCGGCTGACCAGCGACCATTGCGCTGCCGACAGCTTCGCCGCCGGGGAGGCGTTGAGCGCCTGATAATTCCACAGGAAATAGCTCGCGACATGGGTGCGATTATTGCCTGGATCACCTGCGAGGATGCCGTCATAGTCGCCCGGGTAGCGCTGCGCCGTTCCCAGCGCCTGCTGGCCGCCGGTCGAGCAGCCTTCGAAGAAGGAACGGAACGAGGCGACCTTGTAGAAGGCGGTGACCATCGCCTTGGCGAAGCGCGTCATCTCGTGCGTGGCGCGATAGCCGAAGTCGACCCACCGCTCTGGATGATCCGCCGTGGCGTTGATGTCGGGCGCGGTGCCGAGGTCGGTATTGGCGACAGCGAAGCCGCGCTTCAGCCCCTCTACCATTCCCATCTCATAGGCGATCCGCCCGGCCCCGCCGCCATTACCGGTGCCGAGCAGCCGTCCGTTCCAGCGGGCGAGTGGTAGCCAGACCTCGATACCGATCCGGCTGTCCGACGTCGGCATCGCCACTGCCCGCACCCGGCAAAAGGCTGGCATCGTCGCCATCCGCGCCCCGAGATCGGGCGCAATCGGTGGCGGCTGCGCCTTGAAGGCCCCCGCCGCCACCGCTCGGGCAGACACGATCCGCACGCCGGGCAGAGCCTGCGCTGCCAGCGCGCCGCACGCAGTTGGCGTCGATGGTGCCTGTGCCGCGGCGGGAGCGCTGGCGAGCGCGAGCATCCCCGCGCCGAACGCTGCCGCGAAAGGTGTACGACTTGATCTCGCCATCACAGCACCTCGTTGCGATCCACGCGAGCGGCCAGCGTACCGCCCTTTAAAGGGCGCCCCTGATTAATGCGAGAAGCCGGCGAATGGCGTCAGATATTCGGCGCCGAAACCGTCGAGCTTGGCCCGGATCTCCGGCGTCGTCTCGCCGTAGACGTAGAGCTTGTCGATCGTGGCGAGATCAAGGAAACGCTTGGCGTACGGCGTGAACGTCTCATTCACATGCGGTAGCAAGCCCTGCGTGCGGTAGCGCTCGACAATGTGCACCACCGTCTTGTCGGCATTGACGACGTACTCGTAGGTGGTGGTGTCGGGTTCCTTGGAAGTCGCTTCGACGATCTGCTCGACGAGCGCCTTGAACGCGTCGAAGTTCGTCGGATCGATCGACAGATGGTACAGCGAGTAGATTTCGTCCTTCATGGGAAAGCCTTTCATAAACGCGGGTCGCGCCGTGAGTGCCGATGTACGATGGAATTCAGCGCGATAAAGCGGCGCCCGAGCATATCTGAGTAGAGGGAATGTCTACCATGGCCGAGCAAGATCCGCTGGCCGGCGTGTCCGTCTTCGTCGCGGCGGCCCGTACCGGCGGATTCACGCTGGCAGCCGAACGGCTCGGCATCACGAAGTCGGCGGTCGGCAAGGCGATCGCGCGGCTGGAGGCGCGTGTCGGCACCAAGCTGTTCCATCGCACCACCCGGCTGACCCGGCTGACCGCCGATGGCGAAGCCTATCTCGCCGCCTGTGCATCCGCTATCGACGAGGTGGAGGCGGCACAGGCGGCGCTGTCCTCCGCCGACCGGGTGCTGCGCGGGCGGCTGAGGGTCGACATGCCGGTGGCGTTCGGGCGGCGGGTGCTGCTGCCGATCCTGGTCGACATCGCCCGCGCCCATCCTGACCTCAGCCTCGCGCTCACCTTCACCGACGCGACCAGCGACCTGCTCCAGGACGATGTCGACCTCGCGATCCGCTTCGGCCAGCTGCGGGACAGCAGCCACCTGATCGCGCGGCATCTGGTCGATCAGGAGCGCGTGATCTGCGGCGCGCCCGACTATCTGGCGCGGCATGGCCGGCCGCCGACGCTGCTCGATCTTCGCGAGCATTGCTGCATCGTCGGTTCTCCCAAGGGGCCGCCGCTTGCCTGGGTGGTGCGCGAGAACGGGGAGACTAGGCGGATCACCCCACCGACCACCCACCAGCTGAGCGACGGCGAAGCGATGGTCGATGCGGCGGCGGCCGGCCTCGGCCTGTGCCAGGTGCCGGCATCGATGGTCCGCGACCATTTTGCCGCAGGAACGCTGGAGGCCGTACTAACCGACCTGTCCACCGTACCGGTCGAGGTCCACGCGCTCTGGCCGCGCCAGTCGCATCTCAGCCCTCGCGTCCGCTTCGTCGTCGACCGGCTGGTCGAGGAAGCGGCACACGGGGGCCTGAGCTGACGCGGCCGGTCAGGCAGCAGCGGGCACGTGAACCGCGACCCACGCCGCGAACGCGGTGATGAAGCGGTCAAGGAAGTCCTTGCCGGATCCGTCCAGCAAGGTGCCGCTGTCGTCGAACAGCGCGGCCGAATGCCCGAG
>Ga0325400_1000838_pt1 | contig 24093 bp, 13 predicted proteins | sample PopdelMetagenome_2_FD_205662 | JGI IMG/M metagenome (GOLD analysis project Ga0325400, IMG submission 205662) | Populus deltoides microbial communities from Bellville, Georgia, United States - Xylem-PdKOR-R1 | ecosystem: Host-associated > Plants > Phyllosphere > Stem > Wood/Secondary xylem...
TAAAGAAATATGGGAATGTAGTTCAACACTAGTGGACAACCGACCAAATATATAGTAATAAGTGGTTAAAAGACAAACAAGATCTCGTGTTAAAGGACAGAGTTTTCCATGATTATCACATTGTGAAACGTGGCAAAATATCATCCAGGAATGTTTCCCGTACTAATTTCTTTTTTCCTGAAAATGTCCTTTTCAGCTGGGGGAGTGACGGATTAGTGATAAGCACAGAAATTTGATTCTTAAGCAATGATTGATGGCCGCAATGTGGGGTCAATATAACGTGGCATGAATTGAGTGGATGGGGCAATCAACGTGGCTGGAGTGAGTTGGACGGACGGTGGAGGTGAAATGGATTATGGTATATGGTCGGTTTGGTGACAACGTCATGATTCATAATAAGCATGTGATTTTCACCGGTGGCTGGACGGCAACAACTCCGGTTGTTTGGAGAAAGGAAACAAGGCGAGGGCAGGCAACTCCGTTCTTGCTTTGGAGAAATCAATCAAGTCTCTTGAATGTTGATGACTGATCATCAGATTTTAATTGTATTAATTTAAGGGACATTTTTTAATAATTTTCCAGGAGATTAACAGTCGACCGCTCTTGTCGTATTCAACTCGAACAGAGCGTTTCGAGGCATGAAATGAAAGAGAGGATTTCATTATTGGCCGGATCAACTTGAATGTGTTAAGGTCGCGATTCATTATTTTAGCCATTAAATTGATGGTGAGCCCATTAATAATACAGTAATATATTATATTATTCACCCCCCCGGTGAGATCATTTTCTTTTAAATTAAAGAATTATGTAGCGCTGATAATGTACTTTTTTAGTAGGAAAAAAATTTAAAATTAATTTAATATAATTCGATCGAATAACTTGAATTACTAATAAAAATATAATTTGATTCAAAACAAATATTTCATATTATTATTTTTATAAATATTAAGACGACAACTTATTATATTAATTTGGTTAACTTACCAATTCACATGTTAGGTGATGAGACCATAATGATCCCATAAAAAATAAATCAAAATAAATTATGAAGTTTAATTTTTAATAAATTCAATATTTAAGGATGAAATTGAAAAAAAATCAATTAAAAAAAGATAAAAAAATAACCCGAGTGAACCAAGATTAACTTGCCAAGCTAGCGATCCAGGTCATATGACTGAGATAATCCAATATAAAGCAAATTAAAACAAAATAATGAAACTTAATTCTCAATAAATCTAATGTTGAATAATTTAACTAAAATTAAAAAATTGATTAAAAAGAAAAACAAAAAATGACTCAAGTTAATTCATGTTAACCTACCAAACTCATGACTTGAGTCATGAGATGGAGATAACTTGATAGAAAGTAAACTGAAATAAATAACGAAACTTAATTTTCAATTAATAACTTAATGTTGAGAGATAAAATTGAGAAAAAAATTATTACAAAAATGAGAAGAATTAAAAAACTTGAGTCAATCAGTCAAACCTGTGATTCGGATTATAAGACTAGAATAACATAAAAAAAATAAATTATAAATTCTAGTCCCTACAAATCTAATGTTTAAAATAGAATTGAAATTAAAGGAAAAAAGCAAACACAGATTGGGGAAAAAAACTAAAAGAAAAAAACATTATTGAAATAAATAGTATTATATGAGAAGAAGTACAATAATAATTTAAATATTATTAAAATTTAAATTTTAATTTAAAAGTTTTTTTTTTATATATACATATTTCATTTTTATCATTGTGGTAGAGTCAACATGATAAATTGGGTTTTCACCATGTCAATATGCAAACATTAAAGGAATTTGAAATAAAATGTAGTTTAAATTTGAAGTCACTAGGTCTCCGATCCCGTTTCACCAACTAATTAGTTTTGATGGAATCGATAACATTGTTCTTGCCTTTCTGATTGAGAAAGAAAAGAAAATTACACCGTAAAAGTTGGGTCATTTATTTCATGGTCGAAAGTGATTATCTCTTGGAAATTCAATCCGACAGGTTATGTAGTAAAAACCCATGTGAAGCTCGAAGAATTGAGTGAAGGCTGGAACCATCTTTACAGCAGGCCGGAAAAAGCACACCCATGAAGTCCAACGTGGGGTCACGGAAAGTTTAAGAAATCATAGATTGTGAGGTGGGGCGGCGAAGCTAAGTTAATTTAACACTCACTCCTCTCCAACACATCGCATGCATAAATAGCACAGCATTTCTCCACACTTCCACCACAAAACATTTTGTTAGTGAATTATAATACCAACCATACCGCTTTAGCTTTGTCTCTCACCGAACTCGTCAACAGCTATGGGCAAGGACATTGAAGTTGGAGGCGAATTCAGTGCCAAGGACTATCATGACCCTCCGCCAGCGCCATTGATCGATGCTGAGGAAATAACCCAGTGGTCTTTTTATCGGGCTATTATTGCTGAGTTCGTTGCCACGCTCTTGTTTCTGTACATCACTGTTTTGACCGTGATAGGTTACAAGAGCCAGACTGACGTTAATAAAAACGGTGATGAATGTGGTGGGGTTGGCATTCTTGGCATCGCTTGGGCCTTTGGTGGCATGATTTTTATTCTTGTTTACTGCACTGCTGGTATCTCAGGTCAGTGATGGAAATAATATAATCACGTATAGCTGAATTGTTTTTCTATCATCTCTTGAAATGGGACCGATGGATTTGCTAAAAATTATGCAGGTGGACATATTAACCCGGCTGTGACTTTCGGTTTGTTCTTGGCTAGGAAGGTCTCCTTGGTGCGTGCCATTCTATACATGGTGGCTCAGTGCCTGGGGGCCATATGTGGATGTGGACTTGTGAAAGCATTCCAAAAGTCTTATTACACAAACTATGGTGGTGGAGCCAATGGACTTGCTAACGGATACAGCAAGGGAACTGGGTTAGGTGCTGAGATCATTGGCACTTTTGTTCTTGTCTACACTGTTTTCTCTGCTACCGACCCCAAGAGGAATGCAAGGGATTCTCATGTTCCTGTTCGTGCTCCATGCCCCTCTGTCTATAAAATCAAAATTAGAAATTCTCATAGTAATAAATCCAGGTTATCAACTGGTTTTCACTAATTTCCTTTCCAACTATAGGTACTCGCACCACTTCCCATTGGATTTGCTGTTTTCATGGTTCACTTGGCCACTATTCCAATCACCGGTACTGGTATCAACCCTGCTAGGAGCTTCGGAGCTGCAGTGATCTTCAACAAGGAAAAGGCATGGGATGACCATGTGCGTGGCTAATTCCCAGTAAAATATATATATTTCCTAATTAGTTTCATATTTGGTGTGCTCATGTAAATTTTATGTTGTTGCTTCAGTGGATTTTCTGGGTTGGACCTTTCATTGGTGCTGCAATTGCTGCCTTATATCACCAGTTCATCTTGAGAGCAGCTGCTGTTAAATCCCTTGGATCCTTCCGGAGCTCTCCCAGCATATAATATTTCCATTCAGTTATGGAACGTCCGCCAAAGATTAAACTAGTCCAAAAGAGTCTGGGACTGGCCAATATGTACATTATTCAGTCCAGGTCTCAGATATCAATGTTATGTCATGGTCGTGTGCTTGGGAACTTGTTTTATTTATGCTCAAATATTTTCACCTTCTCTGTCCTTGAGTTTTTCTTTTTGGTCAATATGTAGTGTTGATGAATCAATCAGCAAGTGCTCTGTGTTAGTCTTTAATAATTTCGATCCCTCTGATCTCTTTTCTTGATATCTCACTGTTATGTCAGGGAAGGCAAGTCACGACTCATTATGGCATATGTACCTGTCGTAATTATATACAAATAAATCATTTGAAATAATAAAAAACAAAGTGAGAAGTTCAACTTTTTCTCATTTTCGTGCAGCTTATGAACTCTATGCGCTATATCTCTGTTGCATCACTCACTGTTTTACTACTGGGCTCACTGGTTGCATCACTCACACATGACTACGGACTGCAGTGTATGCCAACAGTAATTGGGGTTTTATAAAATAATTAAAATTGGATGGATATAAAATTACGGCATTTACTATAGATCTACACTCTATAACAATATCTGTGGATCCAGATACAATGGCATTGTAGATTCAATGTGAATCGCACTAGTGTCTGCTATGGAGGTGGAAATTATAAACTTACCCTCTATTTGTCGAGAGCTATAAGAATGCTTAGTCATTTAAGTGTAATTTAGATTCTTCAATAATTGCTTGCCATTTGGACTTTATCGTCTCTCTCTCTTTTTTTCCTCTCTCTCTTATATAACTTAAGCTTTTCCTCTATCTATGCATCAAGAAAAGCAAATCATATTACCTCTCTCTCTTTCGAGCTCGTTGTCACGAATAAAAGGATAAATTCCCTTTTTTTTTTGAAGGGACAACTGCCCTTAGCAAAAATGATAATCAAGGAAGGTAATTGTCGATGTACATTGATGGATAAATATTTTTTTTGGTATCATGAAAAATAAATTTTGATCTCAAATTCTTATTTAAATTTTACAGATGAACATATATCCAAATCAAAGAGGATATTTCTTTATTTAAGAAAGATAAAGGCAAAGAAATATGAATTTATTATATTCAAAGAAAAGAAGAGAATGACAACGGGAATCTCTTGTCAAAACTGGTAAGCTTTAATTCCGATGAACTCAATTTGGATATATGGATTGAAATTTTGAAAAAAACCAAGAATAGAGAAAAGGCTAGAGGCCACCCCAATTGACCTAGAGAATGATTGGAGAACTTCTTTAGGGATTATCTGCTAATTACAGAGTTGGCTCTTGAAAAAAAATGAGGCCATTCATCTAACTGGATGAGCAATATGGTATTGTTTGGTTAAAGGGGTCTTATATAGACAATTTGCCATAGCTCATTTTTTAAAGTGTTTGTCTCATGGAAAAGGCACTTTTTGCGAGAAATCCATGAGGGAATCTATGGTTTATACATCGGTTCTAGAGCTCTTACTACTCAGGTCACCAAGATAGGTTCTAGTGGCCAGCTGTCTTAAGCGATGCTATTAACTTGGTGAAAAGATGTGATCAATGTTAGAAACTTACATCGGTCTCTAGACAACCCTCTATAAAGTTGACAACCATATCTTCCTTATGGCCCTTTGCCTAGTAGGGGATGGATTTATTGGGTCCTTTCATAAATACCATAAGGAACAAATAGTTTATTTTAATAGTTGTGGACTACTTCACCAAATAGATGGAAGCAGAAGTTTTGGTAGATATCACCACTAACAAGGTCATCTTCTTCTTTTGGAAAAACGTCATTTGCAGATTTGAAATTCTAAAAATCTTGATCACTAATAATAAGACACAATTTAATTGTTGTAAGATGAAAGAGTAATGTCAAAGGCTTCATATTGACCATTGACTTTCCTCAGTGTCTCACCCCTAGACAAATGACCAGGTTGAACTTACTAACAAGGTCCTACTCAATGGACTTAAGAAAAAGATAACAGAAGCCAAGTTAGAGTGGGCCTACTCAACGAGATTCTATGGGCCTATATGACTACTTACAAGACATCTACTAGAGAAAATCTATTTCTCCTCACCTATGGAATTAAGGCTCAAATACCAGCTGAGGTTGGGTACGCAAGTCATTGAGTCGACTATTATACCTTAGAAGGCAATGAACAAAGCTTTAAGGCCAATCTAGATTTCTTGGAAGAATCTCAATTGACCATGGAAATAAAAAATGAGGTTTATTGACATACCATAATGCTAGAGTCAAGAATAAAAGATTCAAGTTTGGGAATTTGGTGCTGAGAAAGTTAAAAGTTATGAGCAATATAGCGAGCAAAGGCAAGTTGGGCCTAAAATGGGATGGTTCATTCAAAGTCGCAAGGGTAGTAAAGGCAAACACTTACCAGTTAAAAGATATGGAAGGGAAGAGTCTCCCTCACGCTTGACACTCTAATAATTCAAAAACATACCATGGTTAACGAGAATAAGAATGTAAATTTATAATATATGTATATTAAAAATTACATAATATGTTTTCATTCTCTCCAGGTGACTTCTAAAGGCCTCTCAAGAATTCACCAAGGATTAATCTCGGATCCCTTATTCTCCAGTGCAATCTTGGACTGGCATATTCTCTAGGTGATGACTAAGGGTCTCTCACTAATTCACTAGGTTTGATCTCCTATTCTCTAGTACATTCTTGGACTGACACATTCTCTAGTTGATACCTAAGGGCTTATCACCAATTCACTAGAGGTTGATCTTAGATTCCTCATTCTATAGTGCAGTCTTATATTAGCTTATTCTCTAGGTAATGCCTAAAAGCCTCACATTCTCCAAGTGTTGTCTAAAAGTCTTTCATAAATTTTTTAGGGGTTGAATTCGGATCTCCCATTCTCCAGTGCGGTCTCAAACTAACACATTCTTCAGGTGATGCCTAAGGCCTTTCACTAATTCATAAAGGTTAATCTCAAATCCGTCATTCTCTAGTGCAATCCTAAATTGACATATTCTCTTAGCAATGCTTAAGGTCCTATCACAAGTTTACTAAAAATACTCCCATGGATGGCTAGATTAAAGAAACAAGAATTCTTGAATTACAACCATAAAATAATTAGGTATACCTGCAACCTAAATTTCCTCTCAATTCCGAGTAGGGTCCAAGTTCCACATACTAATGATAGTTAAAGTTAAAATCTCGTTAAAATTTGAAATTGTTTCTAAATATAGGCGTTGGACCCATCTAAACTATATAAGTCCAGCTCGTCAAATGCATGAGGACAGAGAACCCAGTATAGAAATTTTACTATGTATGGGCGTTGGACCCATCCAAACTAAACAAGTTTAACAAAAAAATATATTTCACAAAGAAAATATCAAATTTAACAAAATATAGATATTCATTACATGATGAAAAAACCCCACAAGATCAGGTTTGTGCACACAAGTTAAAGGGGTGGGCCTAAAGCTTAAACATTAAGATTAGACTCCTAAGTGATAACGTATTATTTGGTGGGAAAGGCTTCCGTCCATACTAAACATCCTTAAGCTTGACAGAATACTAGGCTCAGATGACATGAGTCTAGCTTACTTTCAGGCTTTAACACCCTTAGACATAGCTACAAGTCAAGCCCAAGTGAACATAAATCTAGTGAGCTGCTACATCTAGTGTCCTTAAGCTTGGCTACGTGCCAAATCCAATTGGACATGGGTCATATGATCTTATTGACCCAATAAACTTGGGCTTAGGTGCGTGACAAGTCTAATTGGTCATGGATCTAACGTGCTGCCAGACCCAACACCTTTAGGCTCGGCTACTTGTAGATTTTTCTTTTAAGGTTTCCCTGGCAATGAAGGTTTGTTACTCGGATTTTGTTACCTGGATAAAGTTGACAAATTGTGTGACCCCTTGAAGGTTTTCTGAATGTCAAAGGGTATGGTTTGTGTATGTTTTTTGTTGCTCCCTTGGGCATCCGATTCAAGCTTAAGTGGTGCACAATTCTACCCATGCTCATTAAAGTTTAACAAAGTTTAAGCTTGGATTGAAGTTTCTATTGCATTTGCTCTTGACACAAAAACGTATAATATGCATTGTTATGTGTTTGCAATATGGTCTTTAAAGGAGAAAAGTTTGGTTGATATCCTATTGGGCAAGGCCTAATAAATTGGTTAGTATACTTTTATGTCACCTGCTCCATTAGGTGGTCCAATTGTTCATTTTCCTTTTATTCTTGGATACTCGCCACGTGCCAAACATATCATTATAGAAACTATTGCCATTGGATCCTTCCATCATGCATGTCATTGGTTGAAGGAGCAATGAAGAAATAGAAATATTGAAATGAGATCGTATTAAGTGGCTATTAATGTTTAAAATTTTCATTGGAGGTTACTTGCTCTTCTGCTTGATGCTGTTTAGAATTTGAGGCTAGTGTTCTGCAAAGCAAATACCTGCATCTTGATGAATTGCCTATTGAAAATATTATCTGCGTGGATGAAGTTAATGGTTTACATCGAGGGATATAAAATTGTCGGCCTTGATTTTGAAATGAAACCCAATTATATAGAAGGCAGCAAACCAAACAAGGTAGTCACAGATTTGCACTTTGAAAAAAAAGAAGAGATTTTCAGAATTTGTATATGAGGTTTGCGTGTTACTATGTAAAATTTATTTTATAATGAAAACGAGTATTTTTATGTATCAGGTTTCTAGCATGCAAATTTCTAGACCTACTGACGGGCTTGTTAGTGTGATAAATTCCTAGAGATCATCGACTCATATTAGGTTCTAAGACTTTATTTATTTATTTTTATAAGTTTTAATATAAAATATTAATATTATAGATATTCATCTTTTTATAACCCTAAATTTATAAAAAAATATATCTCAATAGCCTACCATATCTTTATCTTATTAATATTGTATAAAGAACATTTGTTTCTTATTAATATTTTGTAAGGGATATTAATCCCTCATTGATTCTATCAGGAGAAACTAACTCTTTAACCCCTTAAATCCAGCAAAACAACAAGGCTTAGAGGTTATAAATACCTCCTGAACTATCTAAGTAAAGGGTTAAGAATTTTTATTCTCTAGACAATAATACTTATAAGTTCGAGAGCATTTATCATATCAAAACAAAAAAAATTTTATTCTTGGAATTTAAGGTTCATTCTCTTATTTGTTGCCATCCATTTCTTAAAAGTTACTAACTTTATCATATCAAAACCCTTTCCTTGCATAACAATTTCTTTCAGAAGGCGAAAAGCGCGCATCATTCGACATCGCCCCACGATAAAATGATGACTCCACTAGTGAATGCCTTGTCTAATTAAACTACACTTTGTTTGTTTGATTGTTTGTTTGTTTTGGTCTATTTGATTTTAGCACGCATTTTCACTGCTTTAGCATTTTTACTTCTTGTTCATGCATAAGTACATCGAGTATGGATTAATGCCCTTATGCATTTTAATTTCACAAATAAATCCAATTCTTTAGGTGGAGAGTTGCAGTTTGTCTCATGACTTTCAGTTGAGGTTCATATTCGTGAAATATCCAACTACGAGTTGAGTGTTTATACAGTATTGGCAGTCACACCGTACCCCAACCATTTCTTGTAAACCCCTATATTGCCTTCACGCAAAGTGGTCACTAGTCAGTTTATAAACCTTTTTGAGACCAAGTAGAAAGCTTACTCATCATATAATAACCTAGAACCTACCATTAAGGTGCGAACTTTCTAATAATTCATTTTGCATCAAGACAGATCTTATCAATAATCCTGAACTCTGCAGGACTTTCTGAGCTGAAACCACGACTTTTCTAAAAAGAGCCTGAGATGATCAAACTATGGGTTTTTTTTTCCCTTCCATACCTGATGTGCATGTACACATATTTACATCCACACTTATACATCAATTCATTATAAATGACATACATACACACACCAGGTTAAAAATAGGTCCCTAAAGAGTCTACAACACTTAACTTCGAGTAAGAAACATGGAAGATGAAGAGCGTGCTCACTGTGATGGTTATTTTTAAAAAGAGTTAGAGTCTCTAAAAGTTAGCGTGACTTGCCTTACTAGCTTACTCGAGCAAGAACTTAGAAATGCCTCTGGTGAAGGTATTCCCAACCAACTTGTCATATTTGTTTAAACCCCAACAACAACTCAGGTATTCCCAACCAACTTGTCATATTTGTTTAAACCCCAACAACAACTCAACTTGAAGAAAGAAATGGATAAACATGGTTAAGAGCCCCAACACAATCCAACATTTGTACAATCGATAGCACTGACGCCATCACCTGCAGTTATAGATGCATTCGCCAACAAGTCCCACAAGACAAAGTCATTTGATAACATTGATCAAGATAAGATGACACCCTGCTAGAATTAAGGCTATTGAAGGGGTAGACTTGTATGACCCAGTACAAGCCGTAAAAATGTGTCTGATCCCGAATGTGGTTGTATCAAAGAAGTTTTGTGTTTCTAAATTTATCAAATACATAGGAACACAGTGCCCCATCACTCATCTCAAGTCCTATTACAATAAAATGGTATAAATAGTACACGATGAAAAACTACTGATGCATTTTTTCCAAGATAGTTTAAGAGGGGTGACATTGAACTGGTACATGAGATTAGACACCATAAAGATCCGCAGATGGAAAGACCTGGTAGATGTTTTTGTCAAGCAGTACAAGTACAACATGGAAATTGCTCCCAATAGAACCAGCTTGTCTAATCTAGAAAAAAAAGGCAAAGAAAGCATAAGGGAATATGCCTAGAGATGGAGAGATCTAGCTGCACAAGTACATCCAGCATTTTTAGACAAAGAAATGATCACTATATTTGCCAACATGCTCAAGACGTTATACTATGAGCATGTGATGGGTAGTTCAGCCTAGTAATTCACCAATGTTTTGGCAGTAGCTGGGCTCATCGAACAAGGAGTCAGGAGTGGTAGAATTTATGTGCCCACTGAGAAAAGATGCTTCGAAGGGAAAATGAAGGAGGTCGACTATGTTGAAAGTGGCTACAAGGGTAAGGAAAAACCAATTCCATAATTGCCACACTCCACCCCAAATTGCCAACATCAACTCCTCATTTCCTACCTGAAAACCTGAGCCTCAAAACCTCTAAGCCAAAAGCCAAGCTAAAACTTTCCCGAAAAAGAATTATTAAAGGGTCCTCCAGGAATAACTACCTCCATTATCATTACCTCTAAATGAGATGTATTAGAAGCTACTAAGCATCGAGCATTAGTAAAATGCACTAAAGGCAAAATGTTGGGGAAATTTAAAAGCACCAATAGTAAGAGCAATGTGCGAAGAAGGCAACATGAATTATTGAGGTACTCAAATTTAAAGGGTTATCCATAAAGGACAAAATTCCACTGAAGTTTTCTATCCACAAGAGCTTTCATGAGGAAGCTAGCCAAATGGGAAGTGTACTAGAATAAAAAGATGGAGCCTGCCCCTATTATTGCCTTTTGCTTGATCATGTCTTTTCTAACCTATTTTAGTCTTGGCTTATAATGCCACAAGACCTTCTTTGTCAAATGAGCCCTTCCTTTTAATAGGATCATGTGTTTTCTTATGTTCATGATGTGCCTTCATTTTTATTGTTGTTTCATGCAAATAACACACCTACACAAAAACACCCTTTACTTACAAGAATTCTTTGGTATGTTTCCTTTTTTCTTCGAAAACTATGCATAATCTCATATTTTCACAAGGATTTTTAGGAAATCAAAGTCTCAATACAAAAATCAAAAGCCAAATTGGTGTTTGTTCTAATAAACAAGTTCAAGAAATTCAAGCGATCACCTAGAAAAAGAAAAAAACTTGAAGAATAACCCAAAAACCATAAGATGACTTCAAAGCAAAGTTTTAACTAAATGAATAATAAGAAACCATTTTGCATATTGACATGAAAGAAAGCAAAACTTATTGATTTTGAATGCATGCGTTTGAAATGAGAAAAGATCATCTTTGATAGTCCTTTCACAATACTAAAAAATCCCTTAAAATCCCTTTTTGAGCCTAATGTGTTTTTCTTGAAAAATAACCTTAGTTAGGATCACATCCCATACTGAGGGGCAAGTGCAAGAAATATGCAGAAAGATCCTTAATGATTAAAGGTGCCCAAACAAAGCTGGGGGATATGAAAAAATCCAAACTGTTTGAGCATTCCACAAAAATAACTAATATGATGATGCTCAAAATCAAATAAAAAAAGAAAGAAAAAAGGCCCAAGCCCAACACCAGGGGGCAAAATGGACCATTTTGCAAAACAATTCAAATGACAAAAGGTCTAGAAACAAGCACCAGTGATACTTAGTCTTGAAATCCTTTAAACACCTTTTGAGCCTATAAATATCCTTTTTCTTTGTAATCAATAGCCAAAGCTTATGTTACATGCCTAATCAAGCCCTTTCTGATCAAAGACAAGCAATCCGAATCAATAGGCATTGCTTTCTCATGTGAAACAAGCTTCATTATTCATACAAACAAAATAAATGCTTCAAAGATTGTTTCTCTAAAACCCTCAAATTAAAGTTTGAACTTTTTTGATCAACAAAACGCCACTTCATATTTCCTCCAAAAACAAAAAAAAAAGTTTCAACCCTTATGAAAACATATCCATGGAAATCGCTTAAATTCTTTTCAGAACAAGTTTGTTTGAAATTGACATCAAAATGGTTTCTATGTTTGGAATGGCTTTGAAGTTCCTATAAATATCCTTTTTCTTTGTAATCAATAGCCAAAACCTATGTTACATGCCTAATCAAGCCCTTTCTGATCAAAGACAAGCAATCCGAATCAATAAGCATTGCTTTCTCATGTGAAACAAGCTTCATTATTCATACAAACAAAATAAATGCTTCAAAGATTGTTTCTCTAAAACCCTCAAATTAAAGTTTGAACCTTTTTTGATCAACAAAACGCCACTTCATATTTCCACCAAAAAGAAAAAAAAAAGTTTCAACCCTTATGAAAACATATCCATGGAAATCGCTTAAATTCTTTTCAGAACAAGTTTGTTTAAAATTGACATCAAAATGGTTTCTATGTTTGGAATGGCTTTGAAGTTCCATTACTTTCCAAGAAAGTGATCCTTGAAAATAACCAACCTCATCCCACATGACTTCATCCCTAGAAAAAGCCCAAAACACTTAAGGACATGATCAGGTTGGAGCAATCCAATAAACATAATTAGACTGATTTTAAAATTCCCTTTCTAGAAAAACAAAGGATGTTGAACAAAACTGAAGATAAAGGTCTTTAAGCAGGAAGGTGTGAAGATATAATTTAAATATATGTTATATCTAGAGGTCAAGAGAACAAGTAATGGCTCAAGTAAGCAGAAACAGAACTAAAATTAATTAATAGAGACCCAACTCTAGAAAAGGAAAGTCCGTGAAGAAAAGGGAACCTGTATTTCTCAAGTAAGTATACATGCATAAAAATACATTGCACTTGAGTCCTCATTGAGAAACTAATGAAAATTATCCTTGATAGGTTAGTAGTTTACCAACCCTATCATTTTTAGTGCGCCTTTAAGCCCTCAACCATCTCAGATAAGACGTTTTCTAGCCTTATTTCTCACCCTTTTAAGAGCACCTTCAAGCTCTCAACCTAGATAATGCGCTTTTTAGCCCTATTATTTTCTTTTGTACTATGCTTTCTAGCCCTCACATATCAGATAATGCGTTTTCTAGCCGCATCTCATCTTTCTCTTCCGGGTGCATGTTCTAGCCATTGTCTCATAGATAATGCATTTTATAACCCCATCTTTTTCCTTTCGAGTATGTCTTTGAGCCCTCATCTTCTAGGTAGTGCGTTTTCTAACCCTACCCCCTTTTGAGTACGCCTTTGAGCCATCATCTCTTAGATAAGCGCATTCTAACCCTATCTTTTTCTTTTTTACTGTGCTTTCGATCCCTCATCTCCAAGGTAGCGTGTTTTATAACTTTACCTCCTTTCAAGTGCGTCTTTGAGCCATAATCTTTTAGATAATGCACTTTCTAGCCTTATCTTCATCCTTTCGAGTGCGCCTTTGAGCCCTTATCTCTCGAGTAGTGTATTTTCTAACCTTTCCTCTATTCGAGCATGACTTTGAGCCCTTACTTCTTAGATAGTGTGGTTTTTAGCCCTATCTCATCTTTCCCTTCTAAGTGTGCTTTATAGCCCTCGCTTCTTAGATAGTGCACTTTCTAGCCTTATCTCATCCATTCTTGGTGAGCCTTTGAGTCCTCATCTCTCAGATAGTACGTCTTTAGGCCCTATCTTCTTCTTTTTAACACCCCTTTGAGTCCTCATCTCTCTGATAGTGCACCTTTTAGCCTTATCTCTTTTCCTATGAATGCTCCTTTAAGGTCTCATCTTCTTGATAATACGTATTTGAGCCTTATCTTATCATCCCTTCAAGACATCTCTGGCCAAATACTTTCATCAGGTAAGTTACAATGAGACCACTCTGAAAAATCTTTGTATTTTTCATTTGGGTAGGTTGCTTATTACAATGAGACCACTCTGAAAAATCTTTGTGTTTCTCACCTGGGCAGGTCACCCATTACAATGAGACCACTTTGAAATTTTTTTGCATATTTCATGTAGGGCGGTCGCCCATTATAATGAGATCATTTTTAAAAACTCTTTGTATTTTTTACCTGGGCAGGTCCCCATTACAATGAAACCATTTTTTTGAAAAATCTTTGCATTTTCCACCTAGGTCAGCCGCCCATTACAATAAGACTATTTCTGAAATTTTTTGAAAAATTTTCCCCAGGTAGGTTACCCATTACAATAAGACCACTTTGAAAATTTTTTTTCACCTAAGTCGGTCGCCCATTATAATGAGACTACTTTGAAAAATCTTTGTATTTTTTACCTGGACAAGTCGCCGATTACAATAAGACCACTCGATAAACAATCTTTGCATTTTTCACCTAGGCAAGTTGCCCATTACAATGAGATCATTTTGCAAAATATTTGTGTTTTTCACCTGGGCAGGTTGTCAATTACAATAAGACCACTTTGAAAAATTTTGGCATTTTTCACCTGGGTCAATCGCCCATTATAATGAGACCACCTTGGAAAATCTTTGTATTTTTTCACTTGAACAGGTCGCCCATTACAAAAAGACTACTTTAAAAAATCTTTGTATTTTTCACTACTTGAAAAATCTGTATTTTTCTACCTAGATAGCTCACCCATTACAATGAGACCACTTTGGAAAAACCTTTGTATTTTTCATATGGGTAGGTCACCCATGATGATTTGACCATTTCAAAACCTCTGAATTCTACCAATAAGCAAGTTACCTAATACAACCATACCACTTTAAAAAGTCTTTCACAAAGACCATCTTTTTTCTTTACAAACTCTATCTCCTTTTTCTTCGAGTGCGCTTTCTAGCCCTTACTTCAAAAATTTATACAAGGATTGACCATTTCTTGATCTAGTGAATCTGTTATCTCTCATTCCTTTTTCTTTCTTAAAAAGCTTACTATCTAAAGTCTCTTATAAGAATTTTGTTGTCAATATTGTAAAAAAAGAGGCAACTGTCATAACTTATTTCTAGGTTATTCCCTAAATTCATCTTTTTTCTTTCCAAAATAAAAAAAAATCAAAAAATAATAACAATAACAATAACAATAACAATAACAATAACAATAATAATAATAGCAAGAAGACTGGTATTTTAGCAAAAGTAAGCTGAGAGGATTTCACATGTAGAAAAAATCAACCTGCAATTTTAGATGGAATCAGCAGTATAATTGTACTCAATTTTACCCAAAATTGGAGAGATAATGCAAATTTAAGATCAAGTTATGTGATTATTGAACGAATCTACATAAAACTTAAGCCTAAAAACATAATTAAATTTTTAATAGGCCAATTTGATTTAATCATGGGTCAAATTAAAGTTTAATTATGTTTAAGAATTAACGTAGGTCCAATTAAACGATTTAATGGTGTAAAGATTTAATTATACTTTAAATGGGTCAAATTAATTTTATTAGGGGCTTCATTGGTGAAAAATTAAGTTTGGGAGCCCAATTTTGGTTTAATTGAGAAAATTAGAATTTTAAGAGACCAAATTTAATATTTACCAAGATAATTGATTAAAATCAGGGGTATAATTGCAAGGAAATCAAAGTTTTAGGGTCAATTAAGGGTTAAATTGAAGAAATTTGCAGCCAATGACCATTTTACAAAAGGTGCTGAACTCTAGGGACTCACTTGATTGAAATTAGCGATGAAAATTAAAGAAAATTAAAAGTTTAATGGTCAACTAAGGGTCAAATAGTATAAATCCAAGACCAAGAACCAAAATGAAAAAGGACGTTAAAATCCAGCACTGACATTGAAGTTCAATAGGGGTAAAATTGTATAAAATTGGAAGTTTCGGGTCAATTAGAGGTACAATTAAAAGAAATTAAAAAGTGGAGGACTAAATTAAAACCCTAAATCCCTAAAACGGAGCTGTTTTGAAAATAGTAAAAAAGATAGAAAAGAAAGGGGGGGCAGACAACGTGTCGTCTAATGACTGTTTGTCTTCTTTTTCTTCATTTTGATAGAAAAAGCTGCTTGAGTGACCTCCTTCCTAAGGCATTTAATGCTTCATCTGTTCACCAAATTTAACAAAACTTGCATGCAAACGATGGTCTGACATCTGACTACACCCTAATGTGGGCCTTTTTGGTCAATTGATGCCACAACAGCTGTGACACCACCCTAAAATGGTCAACCTAACCAGCTTTCAACTGTCGAAATTTGACAATCCATGATAGCCACTTTGAATCAACGGTTATGATCCTTCCAGGTCGAATCAAGGGTCAAGATTCAACACCATTAAAGACAAAATATCTTTCGTCCACCCCTTTAAATAGGGTGGGATTTCATGGCTTGAGGGAGGAGAAAATCGGGAGCAAAAATTGAAAAAAAAAGGGTCTCCCCTTAGTTTTCTACCATTATCGTCTTCCCCCTTTTTCCCCTGCTGTGTTACCAGATGCCACCACCTTAACACCGCTGTAAACAGATGCTACCAACCTCCTCCACTAACCCATCCTTTAACCGACAACAAGGGTAGCCATCGTGAACTTCTTCCCTCCCCGCCACAAGTTTTCTCTCAAAAGCTAACGCCAGCATTAGTCGATGGCATCTCTATCCACAACTCCACCATTAGTCGACAACAAAACCAGTCAGCCACTCCTTACACGCTAGGTAATTCCCTTTTCTCTACTTCACCAAGTTCGACTCCTGCATGCAGAACAATAATTCATTTTTCATGTAGGGAACAAATTATAATTAACATGGTTGATGTGTCAAGCCAGCAACCATGTGGGCCTAGGATGGACCTATTACAGCCCAACCCAAACAACTGGGTTATGTCCAGCCCACCTAAAAAAACATAAAGATGAAAAACAGTATGTTGGGCCACTAATCAGCGCAACTCGATTGGGCCGGGTTGAACCTGTTTTGGCCTAGCCAAGATGGCTGGGTTAGGTCTAGCCCAATTTATATTTAATAATAATAATAATAATAATAATAATAATAATAATAATAATAATAATATAATTAAATAAACAAAAAATTCCAAAAAAATGCAAGGGTTATTTCAAAATATTTTTCGTTTCTCGCTTGTTTTTTCTAATAATTTTGCATAATATCGAATTGTATATTTACATTGTAAAATACGGATCTAGTATTAAAATACCCAGTTTTTGTTTGAAACATTTCGAATTTTTTTTTGAAAATTAAAAAAAATCTCAAAAATTTTAAATCAATTTCCCTTCTCAAAAAACAAAAAAAAATGTTTTATTTTCGTACATATGGCTAAATACTAATAGTTTTCTAAGCATACTATTTATAAAAAACAAAAAAAAAATGCATCTTTCTTATGTTTTTAAATGAAAAAAAAATGGATATTGTAACTAGTTTATGATTATCTGTTAGGATTTGGCCAAAATATCAAAAACCCTTCACCAATCATTTTGTTCATTTTATATTAGGGTTTAGTTATGGACTTTAATATTGTGGGTGTAAAACTATACAATAAAGTATACCCTCAAGTATTAAAGATAAAAAGAAGTAAATGTGATACTAGAATTTAGATCTTAGAATGATTAGGATTTAACCTGATAAGGTAGAGACTTCTTCACAAAGAAAAATCTAGCTCGAACCTTAGACAAGACCAATAGAGATAGAAACACGACTTAGAATAACAATCAAACAACAATGCAGCTTACCTCATGTAGGGTGCATTAGGAGTGATGCGTCTTCCCCTTGCATAACTAGTCCCTTACTCAGACTCTCGCACACTATAGGTTTTCTAGTAACCATAATATTAGGTGGTGATTCCTGAACCTTAATCATAATTTTATGATTAAACCCATAATCCTTTCATTTCCCAACAATACCTCTCAGGAGGTGAAAAGCGTACCATTCGACTTCGCCCCGCGACAGTCATATATTATCACAACTAACAATAATAATAATAAAAAACTTAATTAACATTCTAACACAAAAACCCCATGAACCTCAATTTCAAGAATAGGGGGTTTTTCAATTCTTCATATGTTTGACCCAATTCAAACCATTTCCATGCATTCCTATAACCCAACAACAATAATAAATAATTGAATTAACATTATAATTCAAAAAACCCACATGAACCCTAATTTCAAGAATTTAAAATATACATGGAATTGACAAAATAATTAAAAATAAAAAAAATTAAGTGTCAGAGAGAGAGGGATGTCACCAATTCTAGAAAGAGGGAACACTTACCACCAATGACTCTAGAGAGAGGGGAGAGAGATAGGAGGAGGAGATTTAGGGGAAATATGAGAAGTTATTAAGAATTTAGCTTATATAAGAATAAAAGAGAAAATAATTTAAGACTATAAAATTGTAAAAGTTACTTACTGAACAAAATATCTCAATCGTAATTAACATATAATTATATGTTTATCTGAATTGGATGTTCATAAAATATTTTCTCGAAATTGTATTCTTTAACAATGGTAATCTAAGATGAAAAAATATTGATAAATTCTCACTCAAAGGCACCTTACCAGCATCATCATGTCTTGGAATGCAATTGATTCTTGTTCTCATTTGAGGCTCAAAATAATACAAGATAAATATTGAAATCTCTTTACTAATATAAGTCTCGTATTTTAAAGTCTCAACATGCATCTTTGTTTTATCCTTTTTCTTAAAGTTGTACAAGTACCTACATAAAAGTAAATATAGATTAAATGATCAAATATTTAAAAACACATAATAGACACTTAAGAAACAAGTAATCCCTAACCTTTTGAATGAATATATTCATATGTACTGCACTTAACCTCCAACATTTGTTTCATCTGATAAATGTATGGATAAATGCTTCATTAAGTTAGAGATAGAAGGAGGGAAAAACATTTCAAGATTGTAGATTGTCTCAGTATTGTTCATTTCAAGTTGTTTGGAGTGTTGGGAATGCAACTTGTTCGAGCAAACATTTCTTAAAATGTGGTTAATCTTTATGAGTACATCTGATATCCCTTTTGATAATAATTCCCTATAAGCAATTGGAATGAGGGTTTGTATAAGCACGTGGTAGTCATGACTCTTCATTCCTCATAATATGTATTTCTTCAAATTCACTAATCTAGATATGTTCGAAGTATATCCATCAGGAAATCGCCGACTCTTAAGCTATTCATAGATACAAAATTGTGCTTTTTTTTTTCTAAGGCAAAAGTGGCTTTGGGATTTGCAACACACACCCTATCATTAAGCAATGCAACCCCATATTCCGACGTTCACAAAACAAAGTTATATTCGTTTTAGCTTTTATATTGTCCTTTGTTTTCCCTTTAACGCCCGTAACCATGTTAAAAATATTTTCAAACACGTTCTTCTCTATATACATGACATTCAAATTATAGTGGATGACATTAATCTTCCAATAAGGTAGATTCTAAAAAAATACTCCACTTTACCTAATTATAGGTCACACTAAAACCAAAAATATTATGCTTATTAGATTGAAAACCAAAACAAATGTCCTCATACTGCAAGGCTACATCATATAATACTTTACCCGATAGTATTGGCAGTGTAACATCCCTTTCAACTTTACTTTTCAATAAATCTTTTATATTGTTTCTATATCGATGATGACTTTGTAAGAACCTCTGATAAAGATAAGAATAAAAAGCTTTACCATCATTTGTTAAGGTAAAGACCTTATTATTTTTTATACAATATAGACAAGCAAATATTTTAGTGTACTTCATCCAAAAACCATCATATACGTAGGAAAATCATTTATAGTCTACATCAAAGTTGTTTTCATTTTAAAATTTATTTTCTTGAGACATCATAAGTCAAAACCCAAAATGACCATAACTGATTCAACTCATCAATCAATGGTTGAAGATAAACATCTATATTCTCACTGGACTATAAGGATTAAGTATGACTGTAGATAAGAACATGAATTTTGGTCTCATACACATTTTTAAAATCAAGTTGTAAGCTATTAGTATGACCAACCAACAAGAATAGGGTGCAACAAAGGACCTAAATGGATTAAAACCATCAGTACACAAATTAAGATATACATTTTGTGGTTCCATTAAAAACTAAGGATGCACCCTATTAAACTGTTTCCTAATTAACTACCGAAAGGGTGTACCATGACTCCATCCACCGCATCATGTGAATGATGCCATGTCATATGCTCAATTGTCTTTATAGATATAAATAACCTTTGTAGCCTAAAAGTGGGTGGGAAGTATCTTAGTCTTTTGTATGCAACTAGTGCTCTTCCTCTACTAGTATTGGGTTTATATCGAGCATGTCCATAGGTTTTATACTTGATTAAATTGGCATCTTCATCATAGTATAACATACAAAAGTTTGGGCACATATAAATTACTTTATATCGTAAGCCAAAGGGTTTCATCATCAGTTTTATAGTATAAAAATTTTCTTTCAGTCTATTCCTTTTAAGTAAAATGTTTTTTTGCATATTCGATGATGCTATCATAATTAGCCTAACTCAACTCATAATCTGACTTGATGGTAAATACTCATACAATGGTAGATAATTTATGTAATTTATGCACCCATCCTATAATGGTTTATAAAAATATTTTAAAATTAAAAAAAAAAACTAGTTGTATTTATATTTGGCTCTTCATTGAAACATAAACCTTTACTTGAATAGCCATGATTCATTCTCATTCCATCCATTACCATACTCTAATAATAATTGCTATTATCATTTATAACTTTATATATATTGCTAGAACTAGATGCGGAGCCAATAATCCTGCATCATCACAACATCTAATTAGTGGAACTTTTTTATTTTTACACATCACACATGAACATTTAATTTCATTTCCACTAATATTCTTTAAATTTAAAAATATAAAATTAATAAAATCATCAACCCCTTTACAATAACCTTCCTTATACAACCCTTGTAGTGAGTTTCGACACATCCAAGAATAACCATTCATTGTTTAGGAAACCTATATAAAATATTAATAACAACATTTATTAATAACAACATTTATTAATAATGTAACCATCAATTCAAAATTTAACTTTGGTGATTAAAAATGAATTCACAATCTAATAATTAATAATTAGTTTTACAAAAATTCAATGTTGCATCAAAATATGAACTAAATAAATCAAATTAACAACAAGTTATCGGTAACCAACTAACTATCTATCGAATATTCAATTCAAACTTATTCAATCTCAAATAATATTACAATTTAATTGTTATAAATTCCATAAAAAAATTCTCAAAATTTTCAACATTTATTAAAAATGAATATTAATAACAACATTTATTAATAATGTAACCATCAATTCAAAATTCAACTTTGGTGATTAAAAATGAATTCACAATCTAATAATTAATAATTAGTTTTACAAAAATTCAATGTTGCATCAAAATATGAACTAAATAAATCAAATTAACAAGAAGTTATCGGTAACCAACTAACTATCTATCGAATATTCAATTCAAACTTATTCAATCTAAAATAATATTACAATTTAATTGTTATCAATTCCATAAAAAAATTCTCAAAATTCTCAACTTAACAATAAAATTGACAAAATACAATTGGTACTCATTAAATAACCCATCAATTCTTCTATTATAACAACCTAAGTTATAAAATCAAAATAAATTTCATTAAATTACAAACACATTTAATTTTTTTCAAATCCTAAACAAACCCTACCATACAAATCATAGTTCAATACAACAAAGTTATTTATGAAAAAGCTGTAAAACACTTAAATATACAAGCAAACTATAAATACAACACAAAAATATCAATAAATTCACTTTAAATATAAATGGGTAGGTTCGCTTACTTAGTATAGGGAATATTTAGAAAAAAATCAAATCATGACAATGATGCTGACACTATTATGTGTTGGGGTGGCTAAAATTATGAGGATTTGACCTAGTTTTGCGCGGGGGGGGATGCTATTTTTATATGCAGTTAAAGAAAAAATGGAGGAAGAAAAAGCGGGAATAGGGATGATATTAGCTATAATACTTTTAGATTTGCTAACAAAATCACCAATGAGAATTGGTAATGAAATATTCCCTCAGTAAATCCATCAACAAATAATGACATGTCATGTTATCGATGAAATCACTGATAAAATATTTCTTGGTTTTTTATTTTTTTTTAGAAATTCCATTAGTAATTACCAACGAATATTTTCTGTTGTTTTTTTCATTGAACATTACCGATATGATATTTTTTGTTGGTAATTCTGTTGCTCTTTATCAATCTTCTAGTGGTGTTGAATTCAATGAATTTGTCTTGGTTCCTTGCTTCTTCTTCTACACTTAGATGGGTAATAAGAGCTTTAATTATGCCTCAAACATTTGAAAAAGTCTTTCTAAGATTCGCAATTTGTTAATGATGTCTGCAACTTGCATTTGCTCCTTTACTTGGATGACTTTGTTACGCTTCTTATGAGCAAGCATTTGAAGTTCATTGGATTGATCAACCAGATCTTTTCTTCATTCATTTTGAACTTGAAAAATCATCCACAAGCATACTTCATGGAACCAACTTCTTCAGTATCATATTTTTGAAAGAACACCTTCCAAATCTTCTTGAAAAAAAGTAAAACCCTAGTAAAGATCATCAAAAAGATAATTTAGTAAATAATTACAACAATTATTATTATTCTTCTCCCACTTCTTAACTTTTATCTCATGTTAAGCTTACTCTTCTTCATTCTTTTTGTTAGGGTTTTTCTAGTTAAGACATAGCTGTCATTCAATAGAGGAAGATAAATTAAGGTCTTTTACCTCCATCTTTTGAACTTTTTCTCCATGGAAGCGAAATGGCTTATTAATTAAGGTCACCCACTCCAACAGAGCTTTGCCCACTGATAACATCAGTGTTCTTCACAGTGTTATCGTCTTAAATTGCTGGAGATTAGAAGGATATTACCTGATGATATGGATAGAAAACAGTAAGAAATAGCCTAAACAAAATTATTTAGGTGATTGACTTAAGATATAGCCAGGTTGCTTTCAGATGATACATATCTTATTTTCGATCCATCTAGCTAATGGACGAAACCCTCAGCTGGCGAATTGTTGAGTCTGATCTCTGAGGATGTTTTGTTTTCGTCCCAATCCTTTCAAAAAATGCATTTTCGTGTGCATATCAATGGAATCAACGTAGCACAATTGCTCGTCACATCGCTCAACTGGCTATTTCGTGAAGGGAGGAATGTGCGTGTATACAGGGAAGATGGCATCTTGTCTTTTGCTTCAACTGATGTAATCAACAAAGTTATATAATTTTTAATAAAAGTATAAAGTATGCCTGCGCTTTGACATTTCACAAATTATGTAAAGACAAAAAATACATGTGACTTTCATCGTCTGCTTATAATTTCACATCTAGTCTCGTCACGCTTCATCATCAAAATAAACGAGCAAAGGGTAGCAATGGATATCCATTTTCTTTTTATATTTATATTTTATTTATCGTGTATTAGATAAAAAATTTACATATCCATTATCTTACTATTATTTATGATGCACTAAAAGATAAAATAATTAATATATATGTAAATATGAGATATGTATATATCATATTATATTAAAAAAATCTAAATGCTTTATATATAAATATATTTATATAATATAGATATATATTTCAAGAAGTTAGGTTTGAGCAGGTACCTATTAAATAATATAATTATCTTATTAAAAACTCATGTTTTTAATTCAAATCACGAAGGTATCAATAAGTCCAGATTAAATTATTATTCCTGGATCAAATGTACCACGCAACTCACTTTATCACAAAAAAAAAAAAAAAGGTAGAGTAGTTCATTTGGGTCTAAAGCTTTTTCTTTCTTTTCTATTTCTCATTCACGCATATCTGAATTTACTTTGAAGGAGTCAGTAAATATATCAACTCTTTCACAACCAAGGACAAAGCTGTAAAATTTACTTTGAAGGAGTCAGTAAATATATCAAGAACAAACAATTAATCACGCATATCTGAATGAGATTTAAATGTTATATATTATTAAATAAGTT
>Ga0325400_1000839_pt1 | contig 24091 bp, 13 predicted proteins | sample PopdelMetagenome_2_FD_205662 | JGI IMG/M metagenome (GOLD analysis project Ga0325400, IMG submission 205662) | Populus deltoides microbial communities from Bellville, Georgia, United States - Xylem-PdKOR-R1 | ecosystem: Host-associated > Plants > Phyllosphere > Stem > Wood/Secondary xylem...
ACCGCCCACTCGCTGATGCGTGTGGAACACACGCCAGTATCTTATAGAATAAAAAATCAAAAACAAAACGTGAAAATACTAAAACACCTCCATGATCTTCTTAATTATACAAAATGCTCATGTGAAAATATCAAAATACCCCTAAAGGTATTAGATTAAAATGAAATAGTTTGGTAGGTACCTTCAACTAATACAGTTAATTTAATGGGTTTAAAGACAATTCAAACAGCCAACATAAACATAATTCAAAGGCAACCATAATGGATTCACCGAGTTAAACAACTGTATTCTTTTTAAAACTATTTTATGTTAATTCAATGAAAAAAATACCCACTTGATCACCAACAAAGTTGAGCACTAATTAGTCAAGACCCAATTATCAAGGATAAGATAGGAAAAAAAAAGAAAATAAAATCATAGTTATAAAATTCGAACCAACCCAAAAGGTTGACCTAAGACTTGGATGACCCGGGAAATAGACCGGTCTAAATTGAAAAAAGAATAGGGGAAGGGAATGACCTAGATTAATTTGATCAACTTGATAAAACTTGCTCAATAACCTTAATTTTTTTTTAATTGCCCATGATTGTCCTAATATTTTATTTCCAATGTATTTCCAATTACACACACACAAGTGTATGGGCCTACGCTCCATAGCAGGTCAATAATATTTTTTTAAAATATAAAAAATACATTTTAAAAAATATTTTTAAAAGAGAGTTGAGTCTGATGGCCAAGCCAGACCCGAGAGACTGTTGGGTCTGCGTCCTAGCCAGACCCAAGTACTTATAGTTTTTAATTAATTCAAATCAAATTTATGATTTTTCTTCAATACTAATACTTTCTTCTCAAATTTATTAATGATAATAATAATAATAATAGTAATAGTAATAATTTTTAATTTTAGCCTTTAAATCAAATCTATGGTTTTTTTTAAATAGTAATAATATTTTTAAAAAATTTATTAATAATTATATTAATAATAATAATACTTATTATTATTATTATTATTATTATAAAAATAATAATATTAAACTTGTCTAATCCATGTTCTTATAGTTTTCCATCCCTTCAAATCAAATTGATGGCTTTTCTACAATAGTAATAATATTTTTTCTCAAATTTAATAATAATAATAATTTTTAATTTTACTCTTCAAATCAAATCTATGGTTGTTTTCAATATTAATAATATATTTTTTAAAAATTTATTAATAATTATATTAATAAAAATAATAATAATAATATTTATAATACCTGCACATCTAGGTCTACAAACCCGCGAGCTTGTGTCACCCGTCTTTGTCTGCAGACCCGTGCGCCTGCTAGACTCAGGGTGCCGGGGTCTAGAAACCCTTGCCTGACCCAAGCAAACAACAAACAAATAGAGGTGCTCTTGGATCTGATGGCCAAAAGCCTAAAAAAAATTTAAAAATTAATAATTAGGATTTTATTTAAGATATTTCAAGGATAGTTTAAATATTTTTTTTAAAAAAATAGTTTATAAAAAAAATTGATTAGAATTTCTATTTAAGATACTTTAAGGATAGTTGAATTTTTTTATATAATAAATAGAAAAATTTATAAAAAAAAATTATTTAGGATGCTTTAAGGTTAGGTTAAATGTTTTTTAATAAAAAATAGAACAATATATATATATATATATATATATATATAAATTAATTATCATTTCTATTTAGGATACTTCAAGGGAAATTTAAATATTTTTTTAATAAAAAATAAAAAATAATTATAACAAAATAATTGGCATTTCTATTTAGGATATTTCAAGGGTAGTTTAAATGTTATTTTATAAAAAAAAATAGAAAACAATTATAAAAAGAATTAATTAGCATTTCTGTTTAGGATAATTCAAGGCTAAAATGTTAAATTAGATTTTTGTGATAGTTTGTTGTTTATAAATTATTTATACTTCGTTTATAAATAATTTTTTGACCCACTTTACTTGGTCTGGCAAACATGTCTGACCCAAGTTTACTTGAATAATAATAATAATAATAATAATAATAATAATAATAATAATCATACTAATAACAATAACAATAATAGAAAATAGAATTTTTATTGAAGGAATAATAAATTTATAAATATAAAACATGAACTATTTTAATGGAAATATATAATTTAAATTTTTAGATCTAAAACGTTAAATTGAATTTTGATGATGATTTGTTTATAATAATGAAGATATGTTTGTTTGGGTCTGTCAACCATGTGTGATGTCAGATCCAAGCGCGTGGGTCTGGCCCGAGCTAATAGGGTCTAACAAACATGTCTAACCCCAATGCCAAATGTCTGATAACCATGTCATTCCCCAGCGTCGGCCCTCAAAAAACCTGAACAGACTATTTTGATCTCAATTATTTTTTAAATGCCAAATGTATCCCACGAAAAAAACAATCTTACCCCCAACTGCATGCTTAGCAAGTTTCTTTGACAAGAACAATTACATCATCACACTGCTCTAATCCATAGTGATCTGTGTCTTGGTGAACAATGAAAACCTCACATCGACCCGGGCGCTCGGGTCTGGCCCGAGTGCCTAGAGTTTGGCAGACATGCCTGACCTTAGTGCCAGGTGTTTGACAACCATACAATTCCCCAATGATAGACCCTAACAAACTTAAACGAATTATTTTGTCCTCAACTATTCTTTCAATGTTAAATGTATTTCATGGAAAAGATAACATCACCCCATCTGCATGCTTGATAAGTTTCTTTAGTAAGGACAACTATATTATTATACTGTAATTTATAATGACTTGTATCTTAGTAAACAGTAAAAAGATTAACAATAAAAACTACAAACTATTTAATTTTTGTTATAATAAAGAAATTTGATATGGTCCCAAAATGGGAGACACATTCATTTCGTTTAAAAGGAACAAAATGAAAAACTTAAAAAAACAAAATCTGGACTAACACCTTGCACTCCTGAATTGACAGTTTGAGCATGTAATTTTGTATAAAGGACCATATATAAACATTACGTAGTCCAGTTATAAAAATTTAGGATTAAAAATTTTGCTTTTCTTTTAATTTCAGGTTTGAGCTCTATAGTTACTAATATGATGGTCTCTCAAAGTTTACATAATAGTTAACTTAAAAGCCCGTTTGGCTCTGCTACTGCGGCTGTGTTTAATTTAAAATGCAGTTTACAATCGTTTGGTTAAAGAAAAAATAGATATACTGTTCACTAGGCCCCATTTAATTTCTGCGTTAGAAACACAGTAAAAAAACAACTATTTTTTACTTTTTTTCACTGTTCATGTTAATTTAACATGAACAGTGTATAGTATACATTGTTCATATGAACAGTGCAATGAATTGCACTGTTCACTTAAAAATAGTGAACAATGCAATTCTCTTGCACTGTTCACTTGCCTGTGTGACTTTTTTTTTTGAAGTAGTGTGTTAATTTTTTTAACATTTATTTAAAAAAAACTAGTTTAGAGTGAATTTTATACCTGATAATATTTTATCTAATTTTATTACATGCTAAAAATATTATGGAAACTGTAGTTTTTGTTGGATGTGTTTCGTACGTAATGAAATTATAAATGGTTTCATAGAATAATAAAAAATATTTTATATAAAGTATGATTTATTTCATGATATAATAGCAATAGTTAAACCCACAATATTTAAATTAAAAATCATCAATATTAATATATATTTTTAAAATTATTTTATAACCTCAATTTTAAAAGCATTATTAATCAAACACATTAACTACTTTTTCTTCAACCTCAATTTTAACCAAACAGCTATTTTTTCAAACCAACCTCAACTAAAAGTACTTTTTATAAAACAATTTTTTTCAAACCACAACCACAATAGCTTCCACAATACCAAACACACTCTAAAATTAATTGAAATGCAAACAAGCTGAACCGAACACTCGTATTAATAAAAATAAAATAAAAAAAAGTACCATCAGTGATGAATAAATGCCAGCAGAAGGAATAAAAATACATTCTTTCAAAACGTTTATCTCTAAGTGTCCCGTGTCCCGTGTCCCGTCTAATGCATTGTTTTTATTATTATTATTATTATTAACGTTCTCAGCTATTAATTCAGTTTATATCCCACACAAGGAAACTTTTTGTTCTTTACAGACCTGGATTTTCAGCAAAGCACCGAGGCATTAATTTAATTCTGCAAGTCAAGGACACTACCAATAGATGACCTTTTTACCGACTCGATAACCAATTAATTTACATGAGAACCATGAATTTATAAAATAAATGATAGGAAGGTGAGGGTGGACAAAGGATAGCATTAAAAAAACCTAAATTTGTTTCCTTGGCTTCACAGAGATGAACTTGCCTATAAATTCCATTAATTTAGATCAATAATAACATTTAATCAAATCAGTTGAAGCATCGAAGATTGACAAAAAGTACTGTCACCATAGCCTTTAGCCTATAATAAAAACCTAATTTTTGTTTTTTTTTAAATCATTCACGGAAAGAAATAAACACAGAAATTTTTTTCACTGCACGGTGAGAACGATCATATCATGCATGAGGGTGGGCAATGCATCCTGAAATAAGAAAAAACTAAAACAGATATATAATTATAAAAATTCCATTAATGACACGGGCTACTGACAATTACAGTTTGTGGCCGGGGCTCCCTTACAACTTCCTTCGTATGGTGAAAACAGCTGCAGGGACACCATAAACAATAGTAGTTACAGACAGATTCAAGTAGACACCATAGTTGTGCATTCTCGAAAGCTTTACTGCTACAAGCAACAAATCAATTGACTCGGTTGTCATAAGAATAAACTCTCCGTGGTCATTTTATGTGGGATTTGAATGTAATTAAAGGGTTTACTTCTTGCTTGATGCCATTACACCATCCTGTTCAAAGGGATTCCTTCATTTTGGTGAACAACCCGTTCCACCGGGGAGATCATCTGTGGCATTGTCATACCTCCAGAAACAATGATCTCTGCATTTAAACAACAATAAAGAAATAAGCCTGCATCAGAAAACTTGTAAAAACAAGACTAACATTTCATATATTCCCTTTGCCACAATGCAAGTCAAAACTGTCAACAATAAGCCCCATTTGAAACTGAAGTCCAGTCCAGATGCATGATATTTTCTCAAGTGTCTACTAAACAATCCTTGCTGAACTTTCTTACCATGATGTAGTTAGAAGTTGCTTGTCTAAGTTCAGGGTAATATATGACTTGATTGAGGTCTCGTGTTATAAACTTAGGAAAATATGAAAAATTGGAATGCACACAAGTAAATAAATAAGACCATGCTTTGTGTACCCTTACCCCCCCCCCCCCCCCCCCCAATATCATTCCCGTGCTCTTTTATATGCAAATCAGATCTAAGTCACAGTTCTTTATTTCCTCCTACATGCAGTGACTTCGGAATTTAAGTGCAATAAAGGATGTGATCCATTCATAACTAAAGCACGGAACTCTTATCCTTGACCATATCTCTAGTGATCCTTATTTGCAAATTGAAGTGAAGTTTTAACACTTGAATAAATCGAAAAAAATAAAATAAAAATATCAAATTGCATGAAAAAAGAACCAAGGAATAAATTAGAATATGACTGAAAGTTTAGTAAAGTATGGTTTTGTCGGGATGATTTTAACTGTAGTTGTCGGACTACACTGCATTTGAACTCAGAAAAGCATCAAGTAATTGAAGGTTCTCGCACAGCATAAAAACTTCCATTATTCATAAATTTAAAGGTAGATTTTTAACATGATTTGGGGCTCAAAATCATGTTCTGAATAATTTAATAACTACAGATGATCTATAAAAGAAAAAATGCAGAAATAAAAATAAGAAACAAAACAAAGATATGCTGTGTTACAAATTCAAGCTTCCCAGCAAACAAAAGTCCATGTTTCCCAAGCAACATGATAGATATGGCTATTTCATAATACCACACATACCTATTCCTTCTCGAATTGACAGATTTGGTCTTATAATGTCCTTGGAATTCACCAGGAATATATCACCAATATATAGATGGTTTGTCGGAACAAAAACACTACACAACTCTTCATCTTCATTATCTCTCTGAAGTCAATAACCAAGAGAATCAAAGTTCAAGAACTCAGAGTGATTCTTGGTATGAAGAAATAGGATGTTCTCTTAATATACTCACAAAAGGAAAAAAGATTCTTTTGCAAGAGAAGTTCATCACCGTAAAGCAAATACCTGAAGGATTACTGTTGATGTGATGAAACCAAAAGCATATTCACCTACACGAGGATGATGAATAATTGCCACCTCTTTAAAAGCTGTGGTATTCTGATCTGTAGAGATTATAGGCTTGATGTCAGTGTCAATTGTCAAGAAACCTCACACCAAGTAAGCATAACTTCAATAAAAATGATCATGGTGATGGCAACTAGACAACTGCTAAAATAGCAGAGAATAACATGCTCCGAGACCAACTTTTCTTAGAATCCATGCTGCGCATCCATAGTAACATAGTCACGAGGGACCAAAGACATCCATCTTCAACACTTAAGTTCAATTCCTAATACAGTATTCCACAAGACTTAGATTCCAGATTGAATGAGAACTGGAAATATGACTGATTTAAATCAACATCACACCCTAAGCAGCATATGACAATGTCTTTAAATTTTAGACAATTCAAAATTTGCATACAAAAATGCTATCCCATATAGCATCAAACCCCAAGCACAGCCAGTAGTGATCCAAACCAAACCTGAAATTATGTTGATATTATATATGATAAATTCTAACATAATGAAAATATTAATTTCAGTGACCACTGTTAGATCACGGCTTCCAAAGCATGACTGCTACATAAAGCAACTCCTGCTTCCTAGCCAATAAGGTGCAGTTGGAACTAATTTTTCATTTCCAGATCCCCTCATGCAATCAAAAATAGAAAGTTTATCATAACCTGGAGAAATTGCAGCACTAATTTGTTTGGAGGCTGAATATAAATGCTTCACAAAGGGCATTCGCTTTATAAACCATTCCCCAAGCCAGAAGATGGTGGAACCTATCCATGATGAAACAAAAACACCAACAAAGAACACAAACACCAGAGATGTGACAAATCCAAGTCCTGCATCACAGAACAATTTTTTTGAGATAAATCATCGCACATTTTAACAAACAATAATTTTCTGTAACCAAATTAGACCCAAAAAGTGTTTGAAGAAAAAACATCTGAAACACAATAATCATCCAGAGTAATAAAATGTGTGTGAAGAAGAAAACACTTAATGATCCATCAGACATGCAAATCCAAATGGTGCTTAACGTTCCAAAGAAGTTTATCACAACTTCATATCTTAGCACATGGAAAAGACGAATTTCAAGCTTATCTTTTGAAGCCTTGGTTTTTTTCCCTCCTTGGTTCTTGTAGGGTTTGGGTTGCACATATTTTCAGGTGATATCTTGCAACTTTTTTTAACACTCCAATGGTCAAACGAGATAGAAAGTGGCAAAAATGTTCACTAAAAAACTTCTTATTAGCTTTTCTAATTCAAAGTAAAGGAATATTTATTTTTCACAATAACTCTTTGCCAGTGTTGTACCAAGAGCAGCACACCACCTTAAAGGCAGTCAGGCAACCAGGCTTCCTATGCACTAGGCCATTGGCAAAATGATTGAAAACCAGCTATATAGCTTTAATATCTTGTTTTAGTTTAGTGGTTTGAGTAGGTTAGAATTCTTTCAATTCTAATTACTATTATTTACTTTCCTTCTTTGAGAAGGATATTACTCGGGTTTTGATGCCTATTTAAGATCACCTTCTCCATATTTTATACAGACTTATTGATAATTGAATTGAACAGTGATATTCAACTTTTGCACTCTCATTCTCTCCTCTATTTTTCCTTTGTTTATCCCTTTCTGTTAGGGACTTCTTTTTCTCTGCATTACTTTTATGTCTTTCTTCTATTTAATACCTCTCCTATCGTAATTTCTACTCCTTTCTACATTCTCTACAAAACTAACCCTATCCTCCATCAATTTTGGTATCAATTTTGCATCTGTCTCCTTTGTTTAATTTATAAATTTCCCATCAAACCTTTCAGTTAGAATAAGAAAAAATAATTGCATAAAAAAAAACATTGCATTCAATTTAGTCTTTTAGTAGCCTTTTGTTTGAATATCTTGAGCTTTTACATTGGTTTATGGTAACTAACAAAGAATTGGAAAAAAACTCACTAGGCTATGGAGGATATACCACGTAACATCGAAGTGGCATAGCTGACTTAGCTGATAATTCTAGAAAATCCTAACACAACTTGCCGACTAGGAAAACAACCTCTTGAACCGATTGGTATGGCACACCTTAGCATAGTGCCTAACACTAGCATTGTTGACCACGGTTCTTTATCCAGAGCTCCCATTCTCCACGCACAAAGTGTTTCAATTAAAGATCCACAAAACTCGGAAAGAAACATTGCCACACATAATTCTACTTTGAGTCAATACTAGGAAACTTCTTTTAGACAATATCATGGAGCGAACTCGTTTGAAGAGGATGTTGGCAATTACTATCATGTTCCTCCTCAATCAACTACTAGGCATCAAGCTAGGTATTCTTATAGGGGTTATGGACATTTTGAAAATGAGGGTGGGAGGTATCAAAGGCAACAGAGACCTCAAGTTCCTTACTTGAGAGGAATTCATATAGGTTGCCAAGACAACCTTTTGTTGAGACAGATGACTTCCAAAAAGGTCAAGGTAGATGCCAAGTCCTACGAAGGCAAGTTGGACCGCAATGCTTTTCTAGATTGGTTAGGAGAGAAGGAAATTGTTTTTGTATGGCAAGACATGGTTGGTGAGTTGAGGATAAGTTTACAAAAATGATGTTTGCATGGGCTACCAAATGATATTGGAAGAGAGTTAAAAGAGGATTAGAGAGATTAGATGAAGAACCGATCACTACTTGGCTAGAGATGAAACAAAGATGAAGGAAAACTACCTTACCTCCCATCATGAGAGACAAATGCTTGAACAACTTTCAACTTTGAATCAACTGTCTTCAAGTGTAACTCAATGCATGGATAATTTTGATAATCTAATATTGAGATGTGACCTTCATGAAGGGTTATTAACAATTGTTTCAAGATTCATTAATGGATTAAGACAAAATGTAAAAGGAAGTCAAAATGTAAACTCTGGATAGCTTGGAAAAAGCCCTAACAAACGGCTTTAGAATATGAACATTATTTTAGGTCTTTGAGTCAATCAGAAATAAAAGAGTCCTAGACTTAAAAATCTTCAACATTTAATAAGCCATTTGATCCTAATCAAACTATTCTTGTTGAGGGATTAAAGTTGATAAAGCTTTTGGGTTTCCTCGAAATGGTTCTAATAATATTGAGTGCTTTAAACTATCTTGCCTCTCATTGTCCTCAACATACTTGAACTCATGAACATGGAAGGTTGAAGTCCATTAAGGAAAATATTAATAAAATAGTTCATCCTTTAACACCTAGTGAGTCATGTGAGGAAATCAAAGATGCTCAAGTTAATGTTATAAGAAGTCTATTTTCTTTCCACATAGTCGGAAATAAAAAAGTATGGTGTAGTGTGTTGCCTATAGATGTTGCCCATTAGTTGCTCGGTCATCCTTGAATTTTGATGTGGATTCAATTCATCGTAGTAGAGAAACTACCTACAACTTTTAGTATAATGGCAAAAGAACAGTGTCTTTAAGCTAAGAAGACCTAAAGAGAAAGAAAAGATTTTCAAGTGGTTATTCTTTCTATATTTACCATTGGATTTTTCCCCTTAGGACTTTGTCGGTTCCTATTATCATAGTCTTGCTCTATATGCTACCAACAAACACTTAGTTGAATAAAGCTAATTGTTCGTTTTCCATTGAAATGTACTTTGTGCCTTCAAGGTTTGATATGAGTGGCTATGCCAAGTATTACACTCCCCATTTCTGGCCTCTACTTTCACACTATTTGTTCATACGAGTCTAATGTGTCTTTGCTCAATTTTCCATCTATGAACACATTATCACTATTTTCAATATGGAGAATTGTTTCTTATCAAGGCATCGCCAGACCTCTTGTCCTATAAGCTTGATGTTTTAGGTGGATCTGCTTCGAATGAGACCAATTCATGGAGCTTCCACTTTGTGATTATCCATGCTTTCACTATTCGGAAAGGAGGACAATGATGGGGAACTAGCTATATGCCTTTGACATATTGTTTATTATCGTAGTGTGAGTCATTTTATTTTAATTGTTTGATTCGGTTAGATTTCTTCTATTCTTCTATTTACTTTTCTCCTTTAAAAAGGATACTACTAGAGTTTTGGTGTCTATTCAAGAGAACCTCTTCTATGATTTATGCAAACTTATTGACAATTGAATTGAACATCGATTTTCAACTTGTGATACTCGCATTCTCTTCTTTGCATAAATAACCTAAGAAAAAATTTATCTAATTTCAACTGCTTAAGCTTTAAGAGCACAAAAGCCTATGGTGTTCTAATCTTCATCAACATTTACTCCATCATCACTGTCAACTATGTCTGCTCTCCTCAATCACCAGATGCCCTCACTAAGTGTTCTGCCCCTTTCTACCTATTTTCTTCTAGATAAAAAAAAATCTCTTTAATTAAATTTAGTTTCCAGAGTATCTAGATTCCTTCGATTTAAAACCTCACCTCATCACATAAGTTATACTAGGCTATATTGGAAACTAGAAAATTTTAAGCATTCACATGATAAGGCATCCAAGGTGCTTAGCTTGTGCCTTATGTAGCCTCTTAGAAGTCAGGCATATGCCTCACATGTTTCAAATAAGATTCTTCTATGCTTCAAAACAACCAAAAGGAGTGCACAAAGTTCAGGTGTTTTAGCAAATCACCTACTCCACAACCACTTCACTCAAGAAAAGCCTAGAAACACAGTGCAAACACCAGTTACACCCCAGAAATCTCTCTAAATAAAACTGCAAAATCTCCTTACAAAGCCTCGCTAAAAGCTCTCAACAAAGCCATAAAGGCATTGCTCACTACATAACCCAAATAAAGCCAAACTACTACCATCTAATACAAGCAGCAACAACGACAACCACTAATAAATTGTACCAAAGACACATGCAACAAGGAAGACTGAATTAGCTAAAGTTATGTTTATACCAAAAATAAACAGCTACATGTTGTTTGATTAAAAACAGGTAACATAATTGATCTAGATACTATATGATTGATCAATAGATTGGCACGCTTCACAAGACATTATATCCAATATTGTTCCATTAGTCGGTAATCATGCCACCTAAAAAAGGGGTAAAAACATCGTCATTATGATTGATGAATAATTAGTACAAGCAACTGACTAAGGCTAATTGCATAGCCATGTAGAATCTGTAAGCCAATAGCCAATTCTATGGCCAATTTAGCAATCTTAATGAGATTGAACCCCACGATGGTTAATCATTGTTTAACTCCTTTAAGCAATAAAGAGATGCACATGGACAGAGTCATAGTGCTTCCATACAACCTCTACCTTTGCCATCATTCTCAATGTTGTTGCCTTTGTCAACTTCAAGAGGATTCAATGGCATTTCTTGACATGGGAGATTTCTTCCATATTCTTAGCATAATAATGCTTATTGCATTATTTCATCAATGGCTAAGCTTTTAGGTTTTGAGGAATATAAGAAGAGTCTAAGACACAGTTTGGTAAATCAAGTATAACTTTTAATCTGACTGTTTGAGTTGCAATTTTGATAGAAGATTTTGAAAGCCCTGTTTCTTGTTGGGTTAAAATCTCATGATGAAAGAACATCAAAAAGGCCTTCAAATAAGGCTCAAAAGTCATTGTGCATGATTGTCTTTATTTACCTCGTTCTATTTGGATTCATTTCCTATTTAGATTAGGACTTTTAATTTAATTAGTACTTTACTATTTAGAAATAAATTTTGATGCTAGATGAATTCTATTAGGTAAATCAAATAAATTTTAATCGAACCGTTGGATCGAGCTACAATTTTGAAAAAAAAAAATCTGAAGGCCTTGTTCCTTATTAGGTTAAAATCTCACGATGAAAGGAGATCGAAAAAGCCTTCAAATACAGCTCAGAAGTTACTGTGCATGATTGTCTTTATTTACCTTATTGTATTTGGATTATTTTTTCTATTTAAATAAGGACTTTTGATTTAATTAGTAATTTACTATTTAGAAATCGTACTACTAGATGGATTCTATTGGTTAGGAAAGTTTTAATTAGAAATCATTTCCTATAAAGAATTTTAGAACTAATATAAATAAGGATATATTGTTTATTTTGAGATTGAAGACTATTATTCAGATTTTATAAAACACCATTGAGTTTTCTCTAAATTTCTCGACAGTTTACATTTGTAACCTTAAGGCTTGAGAACCCTAACTTTTATCCACGTTATACGCCGTATCAATTCTACACCTTCAACCCAACCTCACGCATAGCCCTTTCGAGGGATTAATGGTGCAGTCAAATGGTCATAATTATCATGGCCAAACTTTAGTCATCCACCAAAGGCTCCTGAAGGATCGTCTTTTTATCAACAAATAAACCTATCCATTATTGATTTAAGAGTCATCTAGTTAGAAATGGAGAACATAAAAAACACGACTTACTATAATAACATTGTGATAATCAATAGAACCATGCAAGCCATGGTCGACCAGCTCAATTAGATTAAGAATCAATCTCCCATGCAGACACGTGGAGGGCGAGCATAAGGGCACCTTCCACAAGAAAGGTTTCAATGGGCAGAAATGGGGATTCTCAACCATATCCCGGGTACCGTATGCTTAATGCTTACACATCAAACACAACCACAAACCCAACAACTATAGAGTACAATCACACGCGTGGTACCACCTATCCCGCAAATATATAGGCAGTCTTAGACCAATTATATAACCAAACCACCTTATTTACAACCAACTCAACCTATAATTAGGCAGTTCAGTGCCCACGGGTTTTTTAGCAAGACAATCTCAATCTTCCTATACCTCGGGGGGAGGGGCTTGTTGTCTACTAGAAAGGGAACATACTTAGTTGGCTACTTCAACAAGGTCACAATTGCTCATTCTATGGTTAACTTAAACTCTGATGAGGATTTTAAAGAAGTTCAACAACAACTAATATTAGTCACAAAACTTAGAGAGGAAAAAACATTTGAGATTGTTGCATTAAAAAAGTCCAAATAGGCTAACAAGCCTATTCATGTAGAAACAAGAGACCAAAGTGGCTAGTGAAAATAAAGAATAATCAGATCCTTTCTCTAAGGTAACAACAATGGTTGCTCCAAAATCAAGAGTACTTCTTGGTAAAGGAGAAATACAATATACCACGTTTGATCGACCACAACAAAAATTAGAGTTGGTCACTGATGTTGCTATTGGTAAGTGTATATCAATCATGGTAAAGCAAAAGTATTGACACAAGAAAATCATGATAAGCCTTTTTGTGAAGCATATAGGTGTCCCAATTGTCATAAAATACTACCTAAGGAAGAAGACTTTGAGGACAAAGCTAAATAGAGATTCACAAGGAACAAGAGTCCAAGACCTTTAGGCCTAAAAAAGCATCTTGACAAAGAATGGTATAAGCATCAACCACGACAGAAGTCATCAAAACTCAATGATGAGGATGACAGGTTAACAAGTAATTGCCAACATCTCCTAGACCTGGAAAGAAGGTGGTGATAAGGTCAGCTAACCAAGACCTAGCTCAAAAGGATGCAGTGTCTAAACACACCAGTGAAAAAGAATGATAATAAACCATACACCTTACTAGGAAAATAGGTTTTAGGATAAGAAGAGACCAATCCTTTAGGTAATAATCAACAACAACAAACACATGTTCGAATACTAACACGTGAAGTTGATGATCAACCATAAACACAATCATCACAAGACAAGATTAAACCTAATCCAACATAAAATAGGCTAACCACATTGCGCGATCAATTTATCAGTTGATTTGATCATAAAAGGCAAGTTAATGTTCCTTCATTTATCCTAAATAAAGAAATATGGAGGCATTATTTATACCAGAAATAAACAATCACATGTCATTTGATTAAGAATATATAGCATAATTAATCTAGAAATTATTTGATTGATCAACAAGTTATAACCCAACATTAAACCAGAATAAGTAACATGTGGGTTTTCATTTGGCCAGGCATATAATCAATTCAAGCAACATATTAGAAAAATTTAGGTGAGGTGAGATCTGCTATAAATTATGTACTACCGATCCAATTCAAAACATATTTCTATCACGGTAAAGCAAATGTCAAAGCATTAGAGGTTGGAGAACTTTTTCTCGCTAAGATGTTCCACTAAAACAACGGAAGGAGATGTGAAGTTAGCAACTGAAATTAGCAAGCCTCCCCATATTTTATAACAAAATCCAATGACCACTAAACTAATATGTTCCAACTTCAAATACTATGAAGTTGTTTAGAATAATTGTTTTGAACTTTGTGTTTCTAGACTCGGATCATAATAATAAACCATAAAATACTAATTCCAGCAAATCAAAATTAGTCAAGATAGACCATTGAATTAATGAACTGGATACAATGCATTACTCTCGCATCAAAGCATTGAAATGAAGAAGTGACATCATGCTTAGACCATGAAACCATATCTTCTTTATTGAGAAATTTTCCTATATTTCTTCCCGACATCCACCGGTTTTTTTTCTTTCTACTTTAAATGCTTATTTTAAATGTCCTGGGAAACAAAGTAAGCTGGTTGCATTTATCCACAAATAAAGATGAGAGAATACAGCAGTTGATATAGAATTAGAAAAGGTGAAGTTCCAGAAGTCAAAAGCATAAGAAAAGCCGCATTTTAAGCTTACCAAATATGTCAACGCCAAGGTGTGCATATAGTGGACTAAAGAAACCATCAACAAATTGCATAAGCCACCATGTAATAAAGAATGTCACAGCTATGGGGAAAAGTACTACACTGCAATTTCACAATGCATCACATTCTTAGGCTGGAAAGTCAGAAATATTTTTGGAATGAATAAGGCATAGCCATGCATATTACCATCCAGTAATGAACTTCTTGGAGACCCAGCTTTGTAGCACAAAACAGCAGGCCTGGAAAATTGGAGGAATGAAATTGCAACGTTATAGATAAAAACTGAACATTTATTTACTTAAATAAACCTCAGCAATGAAGCTTGGAGATTTCCATGGATTTAAATGTGTGAACAAGTTTAAACATCTTGTGAATATGTGTATGTGCAGGGAATTGTGTTGTTTCATAGATTAAATCCCTTCGGACGTGTAGATGAATTTCAAATCACATCCGAGAGGTTCGGAACTTGGAGTATTTCTACAAGGAGGCACTATTGCCATGAAATGATATAGTTTCTGCCACAGTCTGTTCAGTTGACACATCAAATCAGCACTCTAGGTGGCCAGTGCAAGCAAACAGACATCTCTCTAGCAACACCACTTCACTACCCAAATGCCCGAAGGAAGCAAAAGTACTGGACCATGAGCAAGATTAGAAAAATTATTGGATCCTTACAGCACAGTCACATGTGTGTAAGTTGCTGCAATTTTATCAATGTCGGGGGAGCGAGAAATTGACAAACAGAAGCAGTCAAGCACTGTATTTTCTGCAGCGCAGTACAAAGGCATTGCTGCTTATGATCATCTGCAGCGGTTACTGGAAGTGATGTTGGGTTGGTCGGTAAAGTCTCTAAAGCAAGAAAATATTCAATATTGAGGATGGTGTTTGGTCCCACAAGTGTGATAAAAGTAAATTCCCCAAGGCATTCCAAACTTTCTCCTTACAAAACTCATCTAAGGTTGGGCATTAGCAGTTGACATCTGTAGCAACCAGAATGATGATAACCAGATTGTTTAACAATGTCATGGTTGTTGCAAGAGATGATTCTGCAACATTACATTCTCTAGGTTTTTTTTTTCATTGAATTAGAAAAGGCCGCCAAATACAGTATTAGCTATCATAGATAGAAGAAAAGGATCAATTTTCAATTATAAACAAATATATAGGTAATCAAATTTATAGATACAAGTAAGAATTAGTGAGTGAAGCCGAAAATCAGAAAAGAAAGAAAGAAAGAAAGTGGCAGGCAGGGAGTGTAAAAAGAAAAGGAGTGGAGAATGAAGCAAAACCTCACGAGTGGAGGAATTAGATGAGGACTTAGAATGAGGAGGCGATTTGGGTGGATCTTCACCGCCATTGTCGTCCGGATGGCTCAGTGGAATCGACGTTGACTCCTTCTCTTCCGCCATTTGATGTTGATTTAATTTTTTCGCTACGAATTAGGACTGGAATCTGAAATTTTGAGGAATGAATTTTGATAATAATAATAATAATTACAACAAGGACATCATGTTATTATTATTATCATTTTGGTGTGCATTCCATGGTCGGTTAATAAATTTAAAAAAAAAATAAAAAATGTTTTGAGTGTCGCTGAAGCTAATTTAGTGCAGCAGCTAAACCATCCATTAGGAGGTGGTTAGTAATAAAAATTTAAAATTAAAATATTTGTTTTTTTTTATAGTTTTAGGTTTGAGTTTTGTGATTACTTATATGATGGTTACTGGAGATTTATATAATCGTTAATTTTAAAGTTTGTAAAATTAGTTAAGGTGTATGCAAACTGACCCGAATACCTATCTCATTAATTTAAAAAAAAATCTAGCAGCTATGCCTTAATCCAATACACTTCCACGACTTTTGTAATACAAAATGGAAAAGAGATCACCGCTGGACTCCTCTTAATATTTATAATATGGTTTATTATGCAAATATTTTATATTTATAGTGGGGTTGTTTCTATTTATTCTATAAAAAATATTAAAATTATTTTTAAATTATTCTAAATAAATTTTTTTATATAAAAAGATATTTAAACTAATCTTGAAGTATCCTAAATATAAATATTAAATAATTATTTTATATAAATCTTTTCTATTTTTTATATAAAAAATTAAACTAGTATCTTAAACAAAAATCCTAAATAATTTTATTTTTATTTTTTATATAAAAAAAATGTAAATTACCCTTAAATATCATAAACATAAATGTTAATTAATTTTTTTATAATTTTTTATTTTTTCTATAAAAAACATTAAAAATATCTTTGAAGTATCCTAAATAACTTTTTCATAAATAATTTCCAATTTTTATAAAAACAAAACATTTAAATTACCATTGAAGTATCTTAAACAAGAATCCTAATTAATTTTTTAAAATTTTTATTATTTTTATAAAAATATATATTTAAATTATCTTAAAGTATTATAAACAGAGATGCCGATTAATTTTTATATATAATTTTTTTATTTTCTAAGAAAAATATTAAAACTACTATTGAAGTATTGTACGTAAATGTTTTTATAAATCATTTTAATTTTTTATAAAAACAAACATTTAAACAATCTTAAAGTATTCTAAACAGAAATGCTAATTACTTTTTTTTATTTTTTTATAAAAAAACATTTGAATTGCCCTTGAAGTATCCTAAATAATTGTTTTTATAAATGTTTTCTATTTCTTATAACAAAAACATTTAAACTACCCTTGTAGTATCCTAAATAAAAATGCTAACTATTTTTTTAATAAAAAATACATTTAAACTACCTTGAAGTATCCTATATAATTTTTTTATAAATTGTTTCTATTTTCTATAAAACAAAAACATTTAAACTATCATTGAAGTATACTAAACATAAATGTTAATTACTGTTTTTATATTTTATTTTATTTTTTATACAAAAAACATTTAAACTACCCTTGAAGTATTCTAAATAATTTTTTATATATATTTTTTCTATTTTTATAAAAAAAACATTTAAACTACTCTTGAAGTATCCTAAACATAAATGCTAATTAATTTTTTTATGATCTTTATTTTATAAAAAAAAAAACATTCAAACTACTCTTTAAGTATCCTAAACAGAAATGCAAATTAATTGTTTTTATAATTGTTTTTTATTTTTTATAAAAAAAAATATTTAGAGTATGTTTGTTTCCCAAAAAATAGTTTCTGGGAAACAATTTTCCAAACTTTTTTATATTTGTTTGTCATTAGAAAAGTTGGTTAATAAAAAACACTTTCTGATCAAAGAAAAATTTAGCTTGATTTTCAGAAAAGTATTTTCCTTTTACTTTGGGCGGAAAACACTTTCCGGAAGTTGTGAAAAATTTAGAAATGTCATATTATTTGCTAATTATATCAAATCTGGTCCTCAAACTTTTGATTGCTATATATATATATATATATATATATATATATATATATATTGTTTTGAATATTTATTTTTCAATTTCATCCCTTATAATTTAATTTTTATATTAACTTTGGTCCTCATTTTTATAATTGTTATTTGCTTTTCCCTTATTATTTTTTAATTGAAATTTTTTATCTATCAAATTTGGTCCTCATTCTTTTGATTGTTACTTAATTTATTTGAAATAATTTATAAAATGTTAATTAATATTATTTTAATTTCTTCATCTTTTAATTTCTTTTATTTTTTAGATTTGATCTCTATTATTTTGATTATTATTTATTTTATTTGAGATAATTTATGAAATTATATTTTTTTCAATTTTATTCTCATTCAACTTTTTAATTTTTAGGATTTGTTCCTTATTATTTTAATAAACTTGAAAAAAATAAAACATTAATAAGTTATTTTTCAGCTCATTTTCCACGACATAACCAAATACTGGAAATTATTTTCCAACTTATTTTCCATTACACTACCAAACATTAGAAAATAATTTACTTTCCTAGAATTTATTTTTCTGGAATTCACTTTCCAAAAGAAAACTACTTTCCAGTAAACAAACGAGGCTTTAAACTACTCTTAAAAAATAGATCAGTATGAGTGCGTGGGCTGGTTGCCCCTGAAAATAGACCACTATGAGTATGTATAGGCAGGTCGCCTGGGAAAATAGACCATTCTTGTTTTTTTTTTACAAGCTTACTATGCAAAGCATCGAGGAGTTTTTTTTGCTTCGTAAGCATTGTAAAGAGGGGGCAACTATCATAACCCATTTTTGGGTTTTTTCAAATTACATTTTCTTTTCTTAAAAAAAAAAAAGAACATTGAAACAGTGCCGTTTTGAACGGTAGTGTTCTCCTTCTTCCTTGCGCATGTAGTGGCAGGGGAGAAGAAGATTTTAAATCTCCTTTTCCCGCTCAACTTCTCCTTCTCTACCACCCTACTTGCCCAAGAAACCCGGCACTACCCATACCCACCATACCCTACCACCACAATGAAGGAAGAGGAAGCCCATGCCCTGCAGCAGCTGCACAAGAGCCATCCCACGCCACCATGCCCTGCACTTGGAAAGGGTATGGTGAACCTCTCCCCCTGCTGCCTATAAATACAGGGGAAAAGAAGAAGACGAGGGAGGATTTTTTTGGAGAAAAGAGGGAAGCAAGCTACAGAAACAAAAAAAAAAAAAGAGAAAGCGAAAACAGACGTGGGGAGGGAAAAACAGAGACTACGGTCTCTGCACAGGGAAGAAGAAAAACCGTCCTCACCCTCTGGGCACCACTGCTGTTTCTTCCTTTCCACCGCCACCAGTAGCACCGAGAGCAACCGCCAGCAGAACCAAGGAAAGAGAGAGTGGAAGATTGGCGCTGGCGAGAGAAGAAAGGGAAAAAGAACAAAATATAAGGGGAAAAAAACAAATAACAGAGAGAAGAACAGTAACCTCTCTCTCCGGCCTCTTTCTCTTCGTCGTCGGGAACCACTGGCCGCCACCCCATTCTTCTTCTTGGCCGTCACCAGCTGCACCACCCGAGACCACCGTAGAGAGGGAAGAATATTGTTGACAGAATGAACGAAAAATAGAGGAAGAAGAAGCAGCAAACGAGAGATAAAGAAGAACCACCGTTTGCCACCACAGCCGTCCACCGGGACAACAACGCCACTGCGACCAGCACCGCAAGCCACTAGCGCTGTCCGGTCAGTTTCCTTCTCTTGCTTCTTCTCTGGTCGCTCTCCACTAGCCCAAAATGAGTGGGCCGAGTCCGGCCTAGTAAAAAAAAATCAAAAATATTTTAAGAAAATTTGTGATTTCCCCGCGTATTTTTTTTACTAAATTTTGCTTAATAGTGGTTTGTATTTTTATATCATAAAAATACAAATCCAGTATTAAAATACCCAATTTTCATCAAAACATTGAAAAATTAAGCAAAAAAATATTTTTGTTTTCATGCATATGACCAAGTCTCTCAAAAAAAAAACAATCATATTCTATTTTCATACAACAAATAAAACTTTTAAAAAATATGTTTTAGCATGCGTTTTGGCTTTAATAGCCAGTTTATTAAAGTCACGAGAACTTAGCCAAAATTTCAAAAATTCCAAAAAAATTATTTTATTTTCTTTTAATATCAGGGATTACGAATTTATACGTAAAATATATTCCCGGTATTAAAAAGGTAGTTCTTTTATGGACGTTAAAACGGTTAGGTTTTTACCCGATAAGATAAGGACCTCCTTACCGAGGAGGACTTTTCTTAAACCATAGACAGACCAAAAATTAGAAAACACAACGAGACCTTAGTTCTTATCAAACAATAAAACAATGTAACTTACCTTAGATATGATGTATTTGGGATGTTAATACCTTCCCTTTACGCAACCTGTCTCTATACCCGATCTCTAAGACCAGTTAGGGTTTCTAATAATCAAAAACTAGGTGGCGACTCCCATTCCATTTTTTTCATTAATAAAAGACAAGAATTCCTTGTCTCCCTATATTTTCCAGATACATATATGAGTGTGGAGGACGATCACCATGACGCCGCACACGTGCGACAGAATGACGACTCTACTGGAGACTCTGTGGACTAAGTATTTGTTTTGTCTGATTTTTGTGTTATTGTTGGGTTTGTTTGTCATTGTTAATGTGCAGTTCTCATTTGCTCATACGCTTTAATTTGTATATATTTATTCATGCATTGTATAAAATTGTTTCATGCATCATTCACATTTTATGAGAGTTTATATTGAGAAAAAATTTAGGTTAAGTTGGGGACTACTAGCAACTTATCTTATAACTTTTAGTCAAGGTTTAAGTTTGTGTAAACCCCAACTCTTCGCTGAGTGCTTAGACTGGTAATGATTGGTGCATATGTCATCCCACTACTTACTGAGCCCCATATTGCCTTCACGAGGGTGATCACTGGGACAGCAAGAGACCCTTTTACGACTAGGTAAAAAGTCACCCATCATGCAATGGCTCAAAACCTATCCTTAGAGTATAAGCTCCCTAAAGCACATATATATACATTTGCATCCATACACATACATCTATACACACATGCATCAGGTTGAAAAATAGGTCTCCAAAGAGTTTACAGCACCTGAATCTGAACGAGAAACATGGAAGATGAAGATTGTACTCACCATGAAGCCCATTTTCAAGAAGAGTTGGAGTCTCTGAAGACAAGCGTGGCTCGCCTCTAGCTTGCTCAAGCAAATACTAGGAAATACCTCTGATGAAGGTCTTTCTACTCAACCCGTCATTTTCAATCAGTCCCCAACAACGACTTAGCCTGAAGAAATAATAAGCAAACATGGTCAAAAGCTTCAACACAATCAAACATTTTTGTGAAAGCTTTTATGGGGCAACTAATCAAAAGGGAATTTTTACCAGAGTTGGAGAATGGAGCCTGTTCTTGCTCTGTCTAAAAATAACTACCTCTGTTTGATCATGCCTACAAAACTTCTTGATTTTTTGTTTCAACCTGTTTCAATTTTTATTGGTAATTTGGCTTATAATGTCACAAGACTTTCTCTGTCAAATGAGTCTTTCTTGTTAATAAGATCATTTGTTTTCCTGTGTTCAGGACATGCCTTCATTTTTCTTGTTTGTTTCATGCAAATAACACATTGAGTTTAATTTTTACTCAAGAAACCACTGGTGTTTTCCCTTTTCTTCCCAAAACAATGTATGATCTCACATGTTCACAAGGATTTTTTGGAAATTCAAAGTTTAATACAAAAACAAAAATCATTTTGGTGTTTGTTCAAAATAAAAAAGTTCTGGAAATTCAATTGATTCCTTGGAAAGATAACCATACACCTAGAAAACCTGAAAAAAAAAAAAACAAAAACAAAAAAACACCATGAAATGACTCAAAGTTGAGTTTTAGTTGAATGAATAATGAGAAATCATTTTGCATACTCGCATGAAAGCAAGGCTTACCGATCCTAAATGCATGCATTTGAGATGAGAAAATGCCTTATTTGATAATCCTTCCACGATGCTAAAATATATCCTTTGCAGACCCCTTTTGAGCCTAATAATATTTTTTGAAAATAACATTGGCTAGGATCACACCCCACACTAGGGGAAAGTGTGAGAGACATAGCAAAAAAAACCTCAATGATTGAAAGTGTCCAAGTAACACTGGGGGGCATAAAAGAAAATTCTCAATAATCAAAAGTGTCCAAACAGAGTTGGGGTCATGAAGAAAAAAACCAAAAGGTCCAAAAAAATTGAGCTTCTCACAAAAATAACCGATATGATGATGCTCAACCAAGTGAAGAAAGAAAAAACAAAAAGAAAGAGCCCAAACCCAACATTAGGGGGCACAATAGACCATTTTGGAAAGACAATTCAAAAGACAAAAGGTCATGAAACAAGCATAAGTGACCATTAGTCTTGAAATCCCTTAAACACCTTTTGAGCTTGTATATATCATTTTTCTTCATAACCAAAAGCCCAAGCCTACATTACGTGCCTAATCAAGCCCTTTCTGATCAAAGGTAAGCAATCAGGATTGGTAGGCAATGCTTTCTCACGCGAACCAAATCATTATTCATGCAAATAAAATGAATGTTTTGAACACTGGTTCTTTGAAACTCTCAAATTAAATCTTAAACCTTTTTTACCAACCAAGTGTCACTTCATATTTTTTTCACCAAAAGCAAAACAAAAAGTTTTCATCACTTCTGAAAACTTCTTCATAGGAATCACTTGAATTTCTTTAGAACGAGTTTGCTTTGAATCGAGACCAAAATGATTTTTTTGTTTGGAATAACTTTGAAATTCCAAAATTTCTGCATGAAAACAACTGCTTGTCAAACCTTCCTTCACATAGCCTCATCCCCAAACCCGAATTGAATACTTGGAGGCACGATCAAACTGGGGAGCAATAAAAAACTCCTGGTAGGGCTGGCTTCATGATTCCCTTTCTAAGAAAAATGTCAGGCAAAATTGGCAACCCTTGAGATAAAGGGTGGAGGACAAAGAAAGTATGATGATATCAAGCCTTTCCTAGAGGTCAAAATCACAAGAAATGACTCGAATAAACAAAAGAGAAAAAGCCATCGAAGTTTACTACCAACACTCTAATTTTTGAGAAAAGAAAGACACCATGAAAAAATGGGGACCTATATTTCTCAGGTAAGTATACATGCATATAAATCATAATGCATTGCTTTCTCATTAACAAATCGGTGTTACACCATCATCCCTTGGGTAGTGCGTTTTCTAACCCTACCTTCTTTTCAAGTGCGTTGTTGAGCCCTCGCTTCCTTTTAAGTGCGCCTTTGAGCCACCATTTCTCAGGTAGTGCGTTTTCTAACCCTACCTCATTTCGAGTACGCCTTTGAGCCACCATCTCAAGTAGTGTGTTTTCTAACCCTACCTCCTTTCAAGTACGCCTTTGAGCCCTCACTGTTTCCTTTTTCCTTGGGTAGGTCACCCATTACAATGAGACCAACATTTTTTCTGAGCGGTCACCCGTTACAACGCGACCAATTCTCCATGTTTTTTTTATTTTGGGTAAGTCACCCATTACAATGAGACCATTCTTCCGCTTGGGTAGGTCACCCATTACAATGAGACCAACATTTTTCTAGGTAGGTCACCCATTACAACGCGACCAATTCTCCATGTTTTTTTTGGTAGGTCACCCATTACAATGAGGCCATTCTTCCGCTTGGGTAAGTAACCCATTACAATGAGACCATTCTTTCCTTTTTTCTTGGGTAGGTCACCCATTACAATAAGACCAATATTTTTCTGGGTAGGT
>Ga0325400_1000840_pt1 | contig 24085 bp, 23 predicted proteins | sample PopdelMetagenome_2_FD_205662 | JGI IMG/M metagenome (GOLD analysis project Ga0325400, IMG submission 205662) | Populus deltoides microbial communities from Bellville, Georgia, United States - Xylem-PdKOR-R1 | ecosystem: Host-associated > Plants > Phyllosphere > Stem > Wood/Secondary xylem...
CCGGGCGCACGGACGCGTCGGCCAGGGCCCGCCGGAGCGAGACCTGCCCGTCGAGCACGTGGGCCACCGAGAACAGGTCGTCGGCCAGACCGATGAGGCCCTGGCCGTCGGACCGGGCGCCCGAGGGCCCCCCGGTGTGCTGGGCCAGGCGCTCGCGCGAGTGCGCGAGCGCCTCGCGGCTGGCGGCCTGCATCAGCGGTCGCCCTCGGGGACGTACACGGAGCTGCCACCGGCGGAGCCGGTCGACGGGGTGGACGACGACATCGCGTCCATCTCGTCCAGGAAGCGGTCGACCGTGCCGCGGCGGCGGGCCTCGTCCTCGAGGGACTCCCCCACCACGCGGCCGGCCAACGTCACGGCCATGGAGCCGATCTGCCCGCGCAGCTCGTTGACCACCTGCTGGCGGGAGGCAGCGAGCTGCTCCTCGCCGCGGGCGACGATCCGGGCGGACTCCTCCTGGGCCTGGGTGCGCAGCTCCTCGAGGATCTGCTGGCCCTCGGCGCGGGCGGCGTCGCGGATCTGCGCGGCCTCGGTGCGGGCCTCGGCCAGCTGGGCGCGGTACTGCTCCAGCGCGGCCTTGGCCTCGGCCTGGGCGGCCTCCGCCCGCTCGATGCCGCCCTCGATGGCGTTGCGCCGCTCCTGGAACGTCTTCTCGATCATCGGGAAGACGAACTTGACGACGACGAACGCCAGGATGGCGAACGTGATCAGGCCGACGATGATCTCGCCGACGGGGGGCAGAAGCGGGTTCTGCTCACCTTCTGCAGCGAAGATGTGCACGGAGGTCACCTCCTGATGGTCTCGGTGCGGGGGTCAGCCGGGATCAGGGCTGGCCGGCGCCGAAGATGAAGGGGACGACCAGGCCGATGAGCGCGAGCGCCTCGGACAGGGCGGCGCCGAGGAAGGCGTAGGTACGGGTCAGGCCGGCCGACTCGGGCTGGCGGGCGGTCGCCTGGATGTAGGCGGCCCACACGATGCCCACACCGATGCCGGGGCCGATGGCGGCGAGGCCGTAGCCGACAGAACCGATGCTGCCGTAGATCTCCGCGAGAACGTCCATTGCGGGGTGTTCCTCCTGTGTCGGTCACCCGGGGTGGTCCCGGATGGCTGGCGGGGTGGTGCGTCTGGGGGTGGAACGGGGTGCCGGGCGGGCCTCAGTGGCCCTCCTCGACGGCTCCGTTCAGGTAGGTGGCGGTGAGGACGGTGAAGACGTAGGCCTGCAGCACGATCACCAGCACCTCGAAGAAGGTCATGAACAGCGCCATGAGGAAGGAGAACGGCGCGAACACGAACGAGAAGTTCTCGCCGATCTTGCCCAGCAGGTACACCGTGCCGAGCGAGAACACCACCAGCAGCATGTGGCCGGCGAACAGGTTGGCGAAGAGCCGGACGGCCAGGGTGAACGGCCGGATGATGAACACCTGGAGCAGCTCGATGGGCGTCACCAGGATCAGGAAGACCGGCGGGACGCCCGGCGGGACGGCGACCTCCTTGAGGTAGCCACCCAGGCCCTTGTTCTTGATCGCGACCGCGTTGTAGAGGATGTAGACCAGGATCGCCAGCACGAGCGGGTAGGCGAACTTGCTCATCGGCGAGATCTGGAAGAACGGGACGATGCTCATCGCGTTGTTGGCGATGATGAAGAAGAACAGCGCGCCCAGGAACGGGACGAACGGCTTGTACTTCGGCCCGATGACGTCGCGGGCGATGTTGTCCCGGACGAGGGAGTAGCCGCCCTCGAGCAGGAACTGGGCCTTGCGCGGCACGACGGTCATCCGTCGGCTGGCCAGCACCAGGAAGGCCAGGATCGCGGCGGTGGCGATCCAGGAGATCACCGTGATGCGGGTGATCGTGAAGTCGATCCCGAAGATCGAGAACTCGGCCAGCGCCGGCGGGTAGAACTCGGCGATGCTCGGCGAGACGAAGCCGCCGCCGGGGTCGCTCTCGACCGCGAGCACGCTGGCGAGCGCGGAGGCGCTGGAGGTCACCGGTGTCCCTTCTGCGTCATCTGCTGCGCCCGTGGCCGGCTCCGTCGTCCGCCCGGGGTCCTGCGGTAGGTCGTGTAGCTCTTGGAGCTGATCTTGCTGTAGCTGGTGGAGCTGATGCTCACCGGCTCGTCGGTGGCCCCGCCGTACTTCACGACCACCAGGTAGATGGCGACCGCGAGGCCGAGGAGCATGCCGACCACGACGAACACGCGGGTCTCCAGCCAGCGGTCCAGCAGCCAGCCGGCCCCGCCCCACACGACCAGCCCGGACAGCAGGGTCCCGGTGATCCCCCAGCCGACGTCGGCACCGCTGCGGTGCGTCTGCGCGGACGGGGAGGGGTCAGGTCGGCGGCCACCGTTGTGCGGGGAGGCGCTGTCCATCACATCGGACACTATCAGCCGCCTGTGGACGCCTGACCGGGGTCTTCTACAGGCTGTCGCAGAACGCCCCGACCGGGTGACGCCGCAGGTGGGGCCGGGGGCGTCGTGTAGTACAGCTGGCGGGTCCAGACCCAACGGGCCTGCACCCCGCTCCACAGCAGCGCACCGGCCACGACCGCCCACGCGGTGGCGGTCCGGTCGGGGACCCCGTCGGCGGGCAGCGCGGACAGCAGGGCGAAGAAGCCGATGATCTTGACCATGAAGGCGCCGAGCGCGGCGGGCAGGGTGAACGAGTCGTCGATCTTGCCGGCCCAGGCGATGGCGTGGCCGGACAGGGCGAAGAAGGCCGTGGTGATGGCCGCGCCGAGCACGACGCCCAGCGCCTCGGGCCACCCGGCGGTCAGCCCGACGACGGGGACCGCGACCACGGTGACCGCGCCGGTGACGAGGGCCCCCACCCGCAGGAAGGACAGGTCCCAGGGACCGGCGGCGCTCCGCGGCCCGGTGCGGGCGGCGGGTCGGGTCATCGGGGTGCTCCGGTGGGGTCGGGGGCGCGGGGGGACGGGGTGGTTCCTCCCCGTGACGGTACGGCGGGCACCGGCCGCGCCCCGGACCGGCGCTGCCACCAGCGCCCCGCCCGCGCGGCGCGGGCCTCCGAGGCGGCCACCGACGCCGCCGTCCGCTCGGCCCGGCGGGCCCGCGGGCTGAGCACCACGACCACCCCGACCACCAGCAGGACGCCGATGACCACCAGCAGCTCCACCCGGCCGCCGGAGATGGACAGGCCGATCGCGCCGAAGCTCAGCAGCGCCGCCCAGAAGTACATGATCAGCACGGCCCGGCGGTGGGAGTGGCCGATGGAGAGCAGCCGGTGGTGCAGGTGCATCTTGTCCGGGCTGAACGGCGACTGGCCCTTGCGGGTGCGGCGCACGACGGCCAGCACCAGGTCGGTGAACGGGATGAACAGCACCGCCAGCGGGATGAGCAGCGGCAGGGCCAGCGGCAGCACGCTGGCCGCGGAGTCGAAGGTCTGGGTGTCCACCCGCCCGGTGGCCGACACGGCCGCCGCCGACAGCATGAGCCCGACCAGCATCGAGCCGGAGTCGCCCATGAAGATGCGGGCCGGGGAGAAGTTGTGCGGCAGGAAGCCCAGGCACGCCCCGGCCAGCACGGCGGTGATCAGCGCCGGCGCCGAGGCGGTGTCGCCGTAGCCCACCAGGCCCAGGTTGTAGCTGTAGGCGAACAGCGCGATCGCCGAGATCGCCGAGACCCCGGCGGCCAGGCCGTCCAGGCCGTCGATGAAGTTCAGCGCGTTGACCACCAGCACCGTGGTGAGGATGGTCAGCGGCACCCCGGTGTCGCCGAGGGACAGTGTCCCGATGTTGCCGAAGGGCAGGAAGACGAACAGGAACTGCACGCCCAGCAGCACCATGACCCCGGCGCAGGCGATCTGGCCGGTGAGCTTGGTGAGCGCGTCGATCTCGAACCGGTCGTCCAGCGCGCCGAGCAGGCAGATCAGGCCACCGGCGACCAGGACGGCGTAGGTCTGGGAGTCCTCGAAGGTGCGCTGCAGCGCCGGCAGCCGGCTGGCGACCAGGACGGCGGCGGCCACCCCGGCGTACATGGCCACCCCTCCCCCGCGCGGGGTGGGGATGACGTGCACGTCGCGGTCGCGGACGGCCGAGACCACCTTCAGCCGCATCGCCAGCACCCGCACCACCGGCGTGGTCAGGTAGGTGACCAGCGCCGCGGTGAGGCAGACGACGACGTACTCGCGCACGAGGGGTTCGGGCTCCGTCCGGGAGGGGCGACGACGGCGCCCACGGTATCCCGGGAGGCTGGGTCCCCCCGGGACGTCGGCTACTCCAGGACGGCGGGGACCACGGCGCGCAGAGCGTCGACCTCGACCGCGCCCACCCGCAGCACCCGCGGCCGCTCGCCGGTGCAGTCGACGATCGTGCTCGGTGCGCCGACCTCGCGGGGGCCGTCGTCCAGGATGACCGCGACGTGCTCGCCGAGCTGGTACTCCGCCTGCTCGGCGGTGGTCGCGGCCGGCCGGCCGGACCGGTTGGCGCTGGAGACGGCCAGCGGCCCGGTGCGGCGCAGCAGCTCGCGGGCCACGTCGTCGTCGGGCAGCCGGACGGCGACCGTGCCCTCGCTCTCGCCGAGGTCCCACGACAGCGTCGGTGTGTGCTCCATGACCAGGGTCAGCCCACCGGGCCAGAACTCCCGCGCCAGGGCGTGCGCGTCCGGCGGGACGACGGTGACCAGCCCGGCCAGGGTGGAGGCCTCGGGCACCAGCACCGGCACCGGCATGTGCCGGCCGCGGTTCTTGGCGGCCAGCAGCCGGGCCACCGCCTCGGGGGTGAAGGCATCGGCGGCCACCCCGTAGACGGTGTCGGTGGGCAGCAGCACGAGTTCGCCGCGCGAGAGGGCGGCAGCGGCGGCGGCGATGCCCGCGGCGCGCTGCTCGGGGTCGGTGCAGTCGTAGACGTCGGCCACGACTGCCCAGTCTCCCCCACCTAGGCTGCGGCGCGTGCGCGGGTGGCTGCTGGTGGTCCTGCTGGTGGTGACGGGGTGCAGCGGGCCGGACGCCGACACCGGCCCGCCGTGGGGGCTGCGGGTGGACTACCAGCTCGGCGGGGCCTCCGACCCGGCCGACGGCGTCACCGGGGTGGTCAGGGACCGCACCGACCCGCCGGCGCCGGGGCTGTGGTCGGCCTGCTACGTCAACGCCTTCCAGACCCAGCCCGGCAGCGACGAGGTGCCCGAGGACCTGCTGCTGCGCACCGCCGACGGCGCGCTGGTCGAGGACCCGGACTGGCCCGGGGAGTTCCTGCTCGACATCTCCACCCCCGAGCTGCGCGACCGGGTCGCCGAGCTCGTCGGCTCCTGGGTGGACGGCTGCGCCGACGACGGGTTCGACGCCGTCGAGCCGGACAACCTGGACAGCTGGACCCGGTCGGCGGGCCTGCTCACGCGCCAGGACGCCGAGGCGGTGACCCGGCTGCTGGTCGACCGCGCGCACGCCGCGGGCCTGGACATCGCGCAGAAGAACGCCGCCGAGCTCGACGGCGCCGCGCTCGGCCTGGACTACGCCGTCACCGAGCAGTGCCAGCTGTACGACGAGTGCGACGTCTACACCGACGCCTACGGGGACCGGGTGATCGAGGTGGAGTACACCGACGACGCCTTCCAGGCCGCCTGCGACGCCCGCGGCGACCGCATCTCGGTGCAGCGCCGGGACCTGGACGTGTCGGTGCCCGGCAGCGCCGGCTACACGTCCCGGTTCTGCAGCTGAGCGGTGGTGAACCGGGGCCGGCCGGCCAGGTCGGGGTGGTCGGCCACGCCGGTGAAGGCGCCGTGCGCGCGGACCAGCGCCGGCAGCGAGGTGCCCTGCGCGTCGGCGTGCTCGACCGCCAGCAGGCCGCCGGGCCGCAGCAGCCGGGCCGCCGTCCGCAGCAGGCCGCGGACGACGTCGAGGCCGTCGGGGCCGCCCCACAGCGCCAGCGGCGGGTCGTGGTCGGCGACCTCGCGCGGCAGCCGTGCGTCGTCGGGCACGTAGGGCGGGTTGGACACCACGACGTCGACGGTGCCGTCGAGCCCGGTCAGCAGGGCCGGGTCGGTCATGTCCCCGGCCAGCACGGTGACCGGGGTGTCGCCGGCGTCGGCGCGGGCGGCTGCGTTCACCCGGGTCCAGGCGATGGCGTCGGGGTCGCGCTCGACGGCGGTCACCTGCGCTCCGGGGTGCTCGTGGGCGACCGACAGCGCGATGGCCCCGGAGCCGGTGCCGAGGTCGACGACGACCGGCGCGGACTGCCCGACGAGGCGGTCGAGCACCCAGCCGGCGATCTGCTCGGTCTCCGGGCGCGGCACGAACACGCCCGGGCCGACGGCGAGCTCCAGGTGCCGGAACGGGGCGCGGCCGGTGAGGTGCTGGAGCGGCACCCGGTCGGCGCGCTGGGCCACCAGGTCGTCGAACCGGGCGGCGTCGGGCACGTCGTCGAGGGTGATCAGCCGCTGCCGGGGGACGCCGAGGGCGTGGGCGAGCAGCAGCTCGGCGTCCACCCGGGCCGACTCGACACCGGCGTCGGCCAGGCGCCGCGTGGCGGCGGCCAGCAGGTCGCGCGGGCTCAGCTGCCGGCCTCGAGCAGCTCGGCGGTGTGCGCGGTGACCAGCGCGTCGATGACCGCGTCCAGGTCGCCGTCGAGCACGGCGTCCAGGTTGTGCGCCTTGAACCCCACGCGGTGGTCGGAGATGCGGTTCTCCGGGTAGTTGTAGGTGCGCACCCGCTCGCTGCGGTCGACGGTGCGCACCTGGCTGCGGCGGGCGTCGGACGCCGTCGCGGCCGCCTCCTCGCGCGCGGCGACCAGCAGCCGGGAGCGCAGCACGCGCAGCGCGGACTCCTTGTTCTGCAGCTGGCTCTTCTCGTTCTGCGAACTCACCACGGTGCCGGTGGGCAGGTGGGTGATCCGCACGGCGGAGTCGGTGGTGTTCACGCTCTGCCCGCCGGGGCCCGAGGAGCGGAAGACGTCGATGCGCAGGTCGCCCGGGTCGATGGTGACGTCGACCTCCTCGGCCTCGGGCAGCACCAGGACGCCGACGGCGGAGGTGTGGATGCGGCCCTGGCTCTCGGTGACCGGGACGCGCTGCACCCGGTGCACGCCGCCCTCGAACTTCAGCCGGGACCAGATGCCCTCGTCACCGCGCGCCTTCACCGCTACCGCGACGTCCTTGTAGCCGCCGAGCTCGGCGTCCACGGCGTCGAGGACCTCGGTGGCCCAGCCGCGGCGCTCGGCGTAGCGCAGGTACATGCGCAGCAGGTCCCCGACGAACAGCGCGGACTCCGCGCCGCCCTCCCCCGCCTTGATCTCGAGGATGACGTCCTTGTCGTCGTCGGGGTCCTTGGGCAGCAGCTGCTCGCGCAGCCGGTCCTCCAGGCGGGCGATCTCGGTCTCGAGGGTGCCGGCCTCGGCGGCGAACGCCGGGTCCTCGGCGGCGAGCTCGCGGGCGGCGCCGAGGTCGGCGCGGGCGGCGTCCAGCGCGGCCGAGGTCGCCACCACGGGGGCGAGCGCGGCGTACCGGCGGGCCAGCCGGCGGGCGCGCGACTGGTCGGCGTGCACCGACGGCTCGGCCAGCTCGAGCTCCAGGGAGGCGTGCTCGGCGAGCAGGTCGGCCAGGCCGCCGTCCGGGGTGCCGCTCACGGGTCCTCCTGGTGGTTCGTGCCTCCGACATGACGACGGCGCCCGTGCCGCTCCCGGTGGGGAGCGGCACGGGCGCCGTCGGGGGTGCTACTTGCTCGCGCCGGCGGTGCGCTTGCCGAAGCGCTTCTCGAAGCGGGCCACGCGGCCGCCGGTGTCCAGGACGCGCTGCTTGCCCGTGTAGAACGGGTGGCAGGCCGAGCACATCTCGACCGACAGCGTGCCGCCGGGGATGGTGCTGCGGGTGGTGAAGGTGTTGCCACAGCCGCAGGTCACAGCGGTCTCGTGGTAGTCGGGGTGGATGCCGGGCTTCATGTCCCTCGCCCTCTCTCTAGGTCTGTCGCGCTGGCCGAGGTCCGTCGGCCGTGCATGGTGGTGAACGTCGTCGGCGGGCTGGTATTCCGCCTGCGCCGGGGCTCGGTCGGTCAGTCTCCCACACTCAGGAGCTGCGACCGCCCTGGGGCTGCTCGTCGCGCAGGGTGGTCTTCTGCACCTGCATCAGGAACTCGATGTTGTTGCGGGTCTTCTTCAGCTGACCCAGCAGCAGCTCGAGGGCCTGCTGCGGCTCGAGACCGGCCAGCACCCGGCGGAGCTTGATGACGATGGCCAGCTCGTCCGGGCTCATCAGCAGCTCCTCCTTGCGGGTGGAGGAGGCGTTGACGTCGACGGCGGGGAAGACCCGCTTGTCGGCCAGCCGGCGGTCGAGCTTGACCTCGGCGTTCCCGGTGCCCTTGAACTCCTCGAAGATGACCGTGTCCATCGTCGAGCCGGTCTCCACCAGCGCCGAGGCGATGATGGTCAGCGAGCCGCCGTTCTCGATGTTGCGGGCGGCGCCGAGGAAGCGCTTGGGCGGGTAGAGCGCCGTGGAGTCCACGCCGCCGGACAGGATGCGCCCGCTGGCGGGGGCCGCCAGGTTGTAGGCGCGGCCCAGCCGGGTGATGGAGTCCAGCAGGACGACGACGTCGTGGCCCATCTCGACCAGCCGCTTGGCCCGCTCGATGGACAGCTCCGCGACCGTGGTGTGGTCGGTGGCCGGGCGGTCGAAGGTGGAGGCGATGACCTCGCCCTTCACCGACCGCTGCATGTCGGTGACCTCCTCGGGCCGCTCGTCGACCAGGACGACCATGAGGTGGCACTCGGGGTTGTTCGTGGTGATCGCGTTGGCGATCGTCTGCAGCACCATCGTCTTGCCGGCCTTGGGCGGGGAGACGATGAGCGCACGCTGGCCCTTGCCGATCGGCATGACCAGGTCCAGCACCCGGGTGGTGAGCAGGTGCGGCTCGGTCTCCAGGCGGAGGCGGTCCTGCGGGTAGAGCGGGACCAGCTTGGTGAACTCCGGGCGGGTACGGGCCTGCTCGGGGTCCAGGCCGTTGACCGAGTCCAGCCGGACCAGCGCGTTGTACTTGTCCTTGCGCTCGCCCTCGCGGGGCTGGCGGACCGCACCGGTGATGGCGTCGCCGCGGCGCAGGCCGTAGCGGCGCACCTGGGACAGCGAGACGTAGACGTCGTTGGGCCCGGTCAGGTAGCCCGAGGTGCGGACGAAGGCGTAGTTGTCCAGCACGTCGAGGATGCCGGCGACGGGCAGCAGGACGTCGTCCTCGGCCACGGTGGGCTCGCCCTGGTCGTAGCGGTCGCGCCCGCCCTGGGTGCTCCCGCGCCGGTTGCGGTCGCGGTAGCGGCGGCCACGGCGCCGGCCGTTGCCGTCGAACTCGTCGTCGTCCTCGTCGTCGCGGACGTCGCGGCCCTGGTCGCGGGTGTCGACCCGGCCCTCGTTCCGGTGGTCGGTCCGGTTGTCGGGGCGGTCGTTGCGGTTGCGGTTGCGTCCGCGGTCGCCGCGGTCGTCGTCGTCCCGGCCCGGCCCGGCGTCGCGGCCCTGGGAGCGCCCGGCGTCCCGGTCGTCGTCGCGGTCCCGGCCCTGGTCACGGCCCTGGTCACGGCCGCCGTCGCGGTCCCGGCCCTGCTCGCGCTGGGCGTCCCGGCCCTGGTCTCGCCCGCCGTCGCGGTCCTCGCCGCGGTTGCGGGTGCGGGTCCGGCCGCCGCGGTCGTCGCGGTCGGTGCGCTCCTCGCGGGCGTCGTCGCGGTCGGTGCGCTCGGTCCGGTCGTCGCGGGCGTCGTCGCGGTCGGCGCGCTCGGTGCGGGCGCGCCCGCGGCTGCGCGGCGGGCGGCCGCCCTCGTCCTCGCGCTGGTCGCCACGGCCCTGGTCGCCACGGCCCTGGTCGGCACCGCTCTGGGTGCCACGGCCCTGGTCGGCACGGCCCTGGTCGGCACCGCTCTGGGTGGCACGGCCCTGGTCGGCACGGCCCTGGTCGGCACCGGCCTGCGGGGCACGGTCGGCGCGGGGCTGCCGGTCACCGGCCTGGTCGGCGCCGGTGGGCTCCTCCCCGGTCCGGTCGGCCGGCGCCTCGGCGGCCTGCTCGGCCGGGGCGTCGGCGGCCTGCTCGGCCGGGGCGGGGGCGCCGGCCGGGCGGCTGGCGGCCCGACGACGGCGGGTGGGGGCGGCCGTGGCGGCGCCCTCGACGGGGTCGACGGCCGGCGCCTCGGGGGCCGCCTCGGGCGCCTCGGCGGGGGCCGCCGGGGCGCTGGCCGGGGCGTCCCCGGCCGGGGTGGCGGCGCGCGGGGCGCCGACCTGCCGCTCGGAGATGGCGGCGACGAGGTCGCTCTTGCGCATCCGGGCGGTGCCGGGGATGCCGAGCTCGGCGGCCAGGCGCTGCAGCTCCGGGAGCAGCATGCCCGACAGGCCGGCGCCGCGGCGGCGCTTCCCGGCTCCGGTCGCGGCGTCCTCGTTCGGGGCGCCGTCGACCAGGGAGGTGGTCTCGCTCACGTACAGGTCCTTCCCTGCGGTGACCCGCGCCTCCTGGCGCAGGAGATGACCCCCGGACCTCTCGGGTTCGCCCGGGTGAGGACCGGGCGGGACCGAGGAGGGGTGGGTCTGTGGGGAGCGAGGCGGAGGACGGCGGTTCGGCACGTCGGACACGTCTCGCGTGGTGCTCGCCCGAGGGCGGCTGTGCAACCAGCCTAGACACGACTGGCGGTGCCCTACAACACCGGCTGCCCCCGGTGCCTTCCCAGGCAGGTCAGGACGATACAGCACCGTTCTCGTGCGCCCCGTGCCGCACGCGCGCGCCGCGCGGCTCGACGGGCAGGTCCAGCACCGTCCACCCCTCGGGGACCACCCGGTGCACCAGCGGCGCGTGGGCCGGCTCGGCACCGAGCACCAGCACGCTCGGGCCGGCGCCGGAGACGACGGCGGCGTGCCCGGCGTCGCGCAGGTCGCCGACCAGGGCGGCGGTGGCCGGCATGTGCGGCCCGCGCTGGTCCTGGTGCAGCCGGTCCTCGGTGGCCGGGAGCAGCAGCTCGGGCGCCGCGGTGAGCGCGTGCACCAGCAGCGCCGCGCGGCCGGCGGTGAACGCGGCGTCGCCGTGCGGCACGGTCGGCGGCAGCAGGGCGCGGGCCACCTGCGTGGACAGCGTCGTCCCCGGCACGCACACCACCGGGGTGACCCGGGGGTCGACGGCCAGCGAGGTGGCGCGCGCGCCGTCGGCGTCCGACCAGGACAGGGTCAGCCCGCCGAGCAGGCAGGCCGCGACGTTGTCGGGGTGGCCCTCGATGACGTCGGCGAGGGCGAGGACCCGCTCGTCGTCGATGCCGGTGACCGCGGGGCACAGTGCCCACGCGGCCAGGATCCCGGCGACGACGGCGGCCGCCGAGGAGCCCAGGCCGCGGCCCTGCGGGATGGCGTTGCGGGCGTGCAGCCGCAGGCCCGGGGGCAGCCAGCCCAGGTCGTCGCACGCGGCCTGGAATGCGCGCACCACCAGGTGGGACTCGTCCCGGGGCAGCTCGTCGGCGCCGATGCCCTCGACCTCGACGGCGTAGCCGTCGGCGACGGAGACCTCGACCTCGTCGTACAGGGCCAGGGCCAGGCCGGCGCTGTCGAAGGCCGGGCCGAGGTTGGCGCTGGTGGCCGGCACGCGGATGCGCACCGGCGCGGGGCCGCTCACAGGCCCAGCTGCGCGGCGGCAGCGGCGGCGTCGACGGGCACGGTGACCGGCGCCGGGGCGCCGGAGATGGCCCACTCGGGGTCCTTGAGGCCGTTGCCGGTGACCGTGCACACCACCCGCTGGCCGGGCTCGAGCTCCCCGGCCTCGGCGACCTGCAGCAGACCCGCGACCGAGGCGGCCGACGCGGGCTCGACGAAGACGGCCTCGGTGCGGGCCAGCAGCCGGTAGGCAGCCAGGATCGCCCGGTCGGTGACGGCGTCGATGCGCCCGCCGGACTCGTCGCGGGCGGCCAGCGCCTTGGTCCAGGACGCGGGGTTGCCGATCCGGATCGCGGTGGCGATCGTGCTCGGGTTCTGCACCACCGAGCCGCTCACGATCGGGGCGGCGCCGGCGGCCTGGAAGCCGAGCATCCGGGGGCGCCGCGTCGCGGGGCCGTCGTCTGCGTACTCCCTGTAGCCCTGCCAGTAGGCGGTGATGTTGCCGGCGTTGCCGACCGGCAGGCAGTGCACGTCCGGGGCGTCGCCGAGCACGTCGACGATCTCGAACGAGGCGGTCTTCTGCCCCTCGATGCGGTACTGGTTCACGCTGTTCACCAGGCTGACCGGGTAGTCGATGGCGAGCTTGGAGGCCAGCGCGAGGCAGTCGTCGAAGTTGCCCTGCACCTGCAGCAGCTTGGCACCGTGCACCAGCGCCTGCGCGAGCTTGCCGGTCGCGATCTTGCCCTGCGGCACCAGCACGGCGCAGACCAGCCCGGCCCGGGCGGCGTAGGCCGCGGCGCTGGCCGAGGTGTTGCCGGTGGAGGCGCAGATGACCGCCTGGGCACCCTCCTCGACGGCCTTGGTGATGGCCATCGTCATGCCGCGGTCCTTGAACGACCCGGTCGGGTTGGCACCCTCGACCTTGAGGTAGACGTCGCAGCCGGTGCGGCGGGACAGCTCGGGTGCGGGCACCAGCGGGGTGGCGCCCTCCTGGAGGGTCACCACCGGGGTGGAGGCGGAGACCGGCAGCCGGTCCCGGTAGGCCTCGATCAGCCCCGGCCAGAACGGCGAAGCGGCGGTCATTGCAGTCCCTCCACGCGGAGCACGCTGGTCACCGCGCGGACGGCCGGCATGCCGCGCAACGCGGAGATCGTGGCAGACAGCGCCGCGTCCGGTGCCCGGTGGGTGACGATCACCAGCGTGGCGGCCTCGCCGGCGCCGTCCTGCCGGACGGTGGAGATGCTCACGTCGTGCGCGGCGAACTCCTGCGCGACCTGGGCCAGGACGCCCGGGACGTCGGCCACGTCGAGGCTGACGTGGTAGCGCGTCGGGGTGTCGGCCATCGGCGCGACCGGCAGCCCGGCGTAGGCCGTCGTGCCCGGCCCGGCGACGCCGGCCACCCGGTTGCGGGCCACCGCGACCAGGTCGCCCAGCACCGCCGACGCGGTGGGCTCGCCACCGGCGCCCTGGCCGTAGAACATCAGCTGGCCCGCGGCCTCGGCCTCGACGAAGACCGCGTTGAACGCCCCGCCCACCGAGGCCAGCGGGTGCGAGGTCGGGATCATCGCCGGGTGCACCCGGACGGCGACGGAGGCGCCCTGCTCCCCCTCGACCTTCTCGCAGATGGCCAGCAGCTTGACCGTGCAGCCGATCTCGGCGGCGCGGGCGACGTCGGTGGCGCTGACCGCGGCGATGCCCTCGCGGTGCACGTCGGCGGCGGTGACCGGGGTGTGGAAGGCCAGCGACGCCAGGATGGCGGCCTTGGCCGCGGCGTCGAAGCCGTCGACGTCGGCGGTGGGGTCGGCCTCGGCGTAGCCCAGCTCGGTGGCCTCGGCCAGCGCCTCGGCGAACCCGGCGCCGGTCTCGGCCATCCGCGACAGGATGTAGTTCGTCGTCCCGTTGACGATGCCGACCACCCGGGTCAGCTGGTCGCCGGCCAGCGACTCGCGCAGCGGGCGCAGCAGCGGGATCGCGCCGGCGACGGCGGCCTCGTAGTACAGGTCGACGCCGGCCTCGGCGGCCGCGGCGTGCAGCGCGACGCCGTCGTCGGCCAGCAGTGCCTTGTTGGCGCTGACCACGCTCTTGCCGGCGGCGAACGCGGCCAGCATGAGCTCGCGGGCCGGGTCGATGCCGCCGATGACCTCGACCACCAGGTCGACGTCGTCGCGGGTGACCAGCGCGTGCGCGTCAATGGTGAGCAGCTCCGCCGGGACGCCGGGGTGCCGGTCGGGCCGGCGGACGGCGACCCCGGCCACCTCGACCGGGCGGCCGACGCGGGCGGTGATGTCCCCGGCCTGCTCGTCGAGCAGCCGCAGCACCGCCGAGCCGACGGTGCCGCAGCCCAGCAGCGCGACCCGCAGCGGCGCCGTCGAGGGGGCGCTCACGAGGCCACCCCGACCGAGGGCTGGGACGGCGGGACGGCGGGCGCGGGGACGTCGGCGAGGACGGCGTCGAGGGCGAACACGTCGGACAGTGTCTGACGGCGGACGATCGGGGTGGACACCCCGTCCCGCACGGAGACCACCGGCGGCTTGAGCAGGTAGTTGTAGTTCGAGGCCATCGACCAGCAGTAGGCCCCGGTCGCGGCGACGGCCAGCAGGTCGCCGGGGACGACGTCCGAGGGCAGCCACAGGTCGCGGACCAGCACGTCGCCGCTCTCGCAGTGCTTGCCCACGACGCGGCACAGCGCCGGCGGGGCGTCGGAGACCCGGTTGGCCAGCACGCAGGTGTAGGCGGCGTCGTAGAGGGCGGTGCGGATGTTGTCGCTCATCCCGCCGTCGACGGACACGTAGTTGCGCACGCCCGGCGTCCCCGGGGCGCCCGAGGAGCCCAGCCGGACCGGCTTGATGGTGCCGATCTCGTAGAGCGTGACCGTGCCGGGGCCGGCGATGGCCCGGCCGGGCTCGACGGCCAGCCGCGGCACCGCCAGGCCCAGCGCGGCGCACTCGGCCGCGACCACCGCGCGCATCCGGGCGGCGACGTCGGCCGGGGCGACCGGGTCGTCGTCGGCCAGGTAGGCGATGCCGAACCCGCCGCCGAGGTTGAGCTGGCGCAGCACCACGCCGGTGGCCTGCTCGACCTGGGCCATCAGGCCGACGACGCGGTGCGCGGCGGCCTCGAAGCCCTGGGTGTCGAAGATCTGCGAGCCGATGTGGCTGTGCAGCCCGGCCAGCTCCAGCGCCGGCTCCCGGATGACCCGGACGGCGGCGGTGAGCGCGTCGCCGGTGGCCAGCGAGAAGCCGAACTTCTGGTCCTCGTGGGCCGTGGCGATGAACTCATGCGTGTGCGCCTCGATGCCCACGGTGGTGCGCACCAGCACCGCGACCGGCGCTCCCCCGGCGGCGACGCGGGCGGCGGCCAGCGGGACCAGCCGGTCGACCTCGTCGAAGGAGTCCAGCACCACGTGCCCGACGCCGGCGTCCACGGCCAGGGCGAGCTCGACCAGGGACTTGTTGTTGCCGTGCAGCGCGATCCGGCCGGCGGGGAACCCGGCGGCCAGCGCGACCGACAGCTCGTTGCCGCTGCACACGTCCAGGTGCAGGCCGTCGTCGGCGACCCAGCGCGCGACCTGCCCGCAGAGGAACGCCTTGGAGGCGTAGTGCACGTCGGCGTCGGCGAAGCCCTCGCGGAAGTCCGCGGCCCGGCCGCGGAAGTCGGCCTCGTCGAGCACGAACAGCGGCGTGCCGTGCTCGCGGGCCAGCTCGGTCACCGGCCGGCCGGCCAGGTGCAGCTCGCCGTCGACCCGGGCCGCCCCGCGGGGCCAGACCGCGGCGTCGAGGTCACCGAGCGAGGCCGGGGGCGCGCCTGCGGCCGAGGGCGGGGTGATGTTCCCGTGCAGCGGCCCCGCCGGGTGCGCCCTCACATCCGCTCCGGGGCGTGCACGCCGAGCACGGCCAGGCCGTTGCGCAGCACCGTCGCGGTGGCCGAGCACAGCCACAGCCGGGCGACGGTGGTGGCGGTGGCCTCCTCGTCCCCGCGCGGCAGCACCCGGCAGGCGTCGTAGAACCGGTGGTAGGTACCGGCCAGCTCCTCCAGGTAGCGGGCCACCCGGTGCGGCGCGCGCAGCTCGGCGGCCGCGGTGACCACCCGGGGGAACTCCGCGACCGCCCGCAGCAGGTCGACCTCGCGCGGGTGGGCCAGCGGGGTGGCGTCCACGGTGTCGGCGCTGCCCAGGTCGATGCCCAGGTCGGCCGCGCCGCGCAGCAGCGAGGAGATGCGGGCGTGCGCGTACTGGACGTAGAAGACCGGGTTGTCGCTGGCCTGGGTGCTCCACAGGTCCAGGTCCAGGTCGATCTGCTGGTCCACCGAGGCCCGCGCCAGGGCGTAGCGGGCGGCGTCGGCGCCGACGGCCTCGACGAGGTCGGCCAGCGTGATGACCGTGCCGGCCCGCTTGCTCATCCGCAGCGGCTGGCCGTCCCGGACCAGGTTCACCAACTGGCCCAGCAGGATCTCCAGGTTCTGCGCCGGGTCGTCGCCGAGCGCGGCCACCAGCGCCTTGTACCGGCCGACGTAGCCGGCGTGGTCGGCGCCCAGCATGATCACCACCCGGTCGAAGCCGCGGTCGCGCTTGTCCTGGTAGTAGGCGCAGTCGGCGGCGAAGTAGGTGTAGTCGCCGTCGCTCTTGACCAGCGGCCGGTCCTTGTCGTCGCCGAAGTCGGTGGTGCGCAGCCAGGTGGCGCCGTCGGCCTCGTAGACGTGGCCGCGCTCGCGCAGCGTGCCGATGACCTTCTCCAGCGCACCCGAGGCGTGCAGCGTGGCCTCGGAGAAGTAGGTGTCGAACACGACGCCGAACTCGGCCAGCGAGGTCTTGATCTCGTCGAACATCAGCTCGACGCCCCGCACCCGGAAGCGCTCCTGCTCCTGCTCGGCGGGCAGCTCGACCACGCCGGGCTCGGCGGCCACGACCTGCCCGGCGATCTCGCCGACGTAGTCCCCCGCGTAGCCGTCCTCGGGCGCGGGCCGGCCGTGCGCGGCCGCGACCAGGCTGCGGGCGAACCGGTCGATCTGGGAGCCGGCGTCGTTGAAGTAGTACTCCCGGCTGACGTCGGCGCCGCTGGCGGTGAGCAGCCGGCCCAGGGCGTCGCCCACCGCGGCCCACCGGGTGCCGCCGATGTGCACCGGGCCGGTCGGGTTGGCCGACACGAACTCCAGGTTGACCCGCTGCCCGGCCAGGGCGTCGGTGCGCCCGTAGGCCTCCCCCGCCGTCACCGCGTCGACCGCGATCCGGCCCAGCGCGCCCTGCGCGAAGGTGATGTTGAGGAAGCCGGGGCCGGCGACGTCGACCCGGGCGATGCCCGGCTGCTCGCGCAGGTCGGCGGCCAGGACCTCGGCCACCTCGCGCGGGGGCCGGCCGGCCTGCTTGGCCAGCTTCAGGGCCACCGTGGTCGCGTAGTCGCCGTGCTCGGGGTTGCGGGGGCGCTCCACGACGACGTCGTCCGGGACGTCGACGAACAGGGCCCCGCGCTCGACGGCCCCGCCGACGACGGCACGGACGAGGGCACTGAGCTGCTCGGGTGTCACCTGGCGATCGTAGGGGGCCGGAACCAGCGACTTCCCCGCGACGTTGCACACCCCGGGGCCCCTGTGGGGGTCCTCACGTCCCCGTCCCGCACAGGTGCGGCACCTAGACTCGCCCGCCGGACGAGCAGCCCACGAGCCGTCCCACCGGTGCCCGGCCGCGACCGTGCCGGACCCACGACACACCTGGAGAGGCCTTGCCCGAGGACCGCACGCCCGACGCCGACGACGCAGCCGCCGCCGCGGGGAAGGACGCCCCGGCGCGACGCACGCCCGGCAAGGGCGCCGGTGGCCGGCAGGCCACCCCCGCCGGCAAGGGCCTGGGCAAGGGCGCCACCGGCTCCTCGGCCCGGGGCGCCGGCTCCCGCCCCGGCGGCAAGGGCGGGCGCACCCGCCCGCAGCAGGCCGTCGTGGCCAAGCCCAAGCCGTGGGGCCTGATCGCCGCCGCCGTGGCCGTCGTCGTCTTCGCCGGCGCCGTGATCGGCTACGCCGTCTACGCGGTGAACAAGTCCAACGCCGACCGGATCACCGCCGCCGACCAGATCTCGGGCGTGCAGGCCTTCGACTACGCCGCCGGCCAGCAGCACGTGACCGAGAACGTGTCCTACGAGGAGAACCCGCCGGTCGGCGGGCCGCACGACCCGTACTGGGCCGACTGCACCGGCACGGTCTACGACATCGACATCCGGCACGAGAACGCCGTGCACTCCCTCGAGCACGGCGCCGTGTGGATCACCTACGACCCCGACGTGCTCAGCCAGGACGACGTCTCCGTGCTCGCCGACGTGGTGCAGGGCAACTCCGGCCTGATGCTGTCCCCCTACGCGGGCCTGGCCACCGCCTCGGACCTGGGCACCCCGATCAGCCTGGAGTCCTGGAACCACCGGCTGGGCGTGGACTCCGTCGACGACCCGCGGATCCAGCAGTACGTCGACTTCTTCACCTACGGCACCGACGAGGACGGCACCTCGCTGTACCCCGAGGTCGGCGCCAGCTGCCAGAACCCGCAGTTCGCCGCGGACCCGCTGCCGGCCGACGCCACCAGCGAGCCGATCGGCAACAGCGACGCCCCCACCACCGACTCGCCCGACGCCGCGGCGTCGACGGAGCCGACCGCCGAGCCCACCGCCACGACGGCTCCCTGACCCGGGGGCCGGCGCCCGCCGGCCGCCACGAGGAGAACCCGATGTCCTCCACCCTCACCGACCGGCCCACCGACGGGCTGGCCGACGGCGCGCCCGCCCCCCGGCCGCTGCGCTGGTTGGCCGCCGGGCTGGTGGCGGTCATCGCGGCCGGCCTGCTGGTGATCGGCGGCGGGCTGGCCGTCGCCCTGGGCGTCGGGCGCACCGACACCCCGACGGCGGACTCGGTGGACGCCGGGTTCTCCCTGGACATGTCCCACCACCACCTGCAGGCCGTGGAGATGGCCAACCTCGCCCAGGGGCGCAGCACCGACCCCGAGGTGCTGTCGCTGGCCTTCGACATCTCCCAGACCCAGCTCAACCAGGTCGGCCGGATGCAGGGCTGGCTGACCCTGTGGGGTCTGCCCATCACCGGCCCGAACGACATGTCGTGGATGGGCTCGTCGATGCACGACCACTCCGCCGGCGGGCTGATGCCGGGCATGGCCACCGACGACGAGCTCACCGCGCTGCGCTCGGCCTCGGGCAACGACTTCGACGTGCTGTTCCTGCAGCTGATGATCCGGCACCACCAGGGCGGGCTGGAGATGGCCCAGTTCGGCGAGGCGCACGCCTCCGAGGCCGTCGTCCGGGGCCTGGCGCGGTCCATCGTGGCCACCCAGACCGCGGAGACCACGACCATGGCCGGGATGCTCGCCGCCCGCGGGGGGTCCCCGCTCCCGGCGCCGTGAGCGGCTGCTAGCGTTCTGCTCGCTTCCCCACCACACGAGCCCCCGTAGCTCAGGGGATAGAGCACTGCCCTCCGGAGGCAGGGGCGCAGGTTCGAATCCTGCCGGGGGCACGCACCGACCGGGCCGGATCCTCCACGGATCCGGCCCGTCGCGCGTCCAGCACCGGTCGACGGGGGTCCCGCATGCCACGCCAGCGCACCGTCCACGACTCCCTCGTGGTGGCCGCCCCGCCGGCCGCGGTCTACGACCTGGTCAGCGACCCCACCCGGACGGCGGGGTGGAGCCCGGAGAACCGCGGCGCCCGCACCGACCGCGCCGGGTCCCTGCCGGTGGGTGCGGTGTTCACCGGGCTCAACGAGCGCCGCGGGTTCCGCTGGGTCACCGAGTGCGTGGTCACCGCCGCCGACCCCGGGGAGCGCTTCGCCTTCCGGGTGCGCGCCATCGGCGGCGCCCGGCGCCGCGTCCGCGCCCGGATCGCCTCCTGGGAGCACCGACTGGAGCCCGTCGGGCTGCCCGACGGGGGCACCGGCACGCGGGTGACCCAGACCTGGACCGACGAGCGCACGATGCCCGACGCCGTGGCCCGGGCGTTCGACGCGGTCGCCACCCGGGGCCCGTTCGCCGACTTCCAGCGCCGCAACCTGGCCGAGAGCCTGCGCCGGCTGCGGGCCGTGCTCGAGGCGTGAGCGCGCCGCCGGCCCCCCGGCCGCGGGCGTGGGTCCCGGTCGCGCTGACCATGTTCGCCATCGGGTGGGGCGCCAACCAGTTCGTCAGCCTGCTGGTCGCCTACCGCCGCGACGAGGGCCTGTCCGCCGTCGACGTCGCCGCCCTCGTCGGGGTCTACGCCCTGGGTCTGATCCCCGCCCTGCTGCTGCTCGGCCCGGTCTCCGACGCCCGCGGCCGCTCCCCCGTGCTGCGGGCCGCGGCGGTCGTGTCGGTGGCGGCGACCGGGGTCCTGCTGCTGGACCACCTGTGGGCGCTCTACGCCGGCCGGCTGCTGGCCGGGGTGGCCAGCGGCGCGGCCTTCGCCGCGGGCAGCGCGTGGGTGCGCGAGCTGTCGGGCCCGGCGTGGGACCCCACCACGGTGCCCGGCACCGGCGCCCGCCGCGCCGCCACCGCGCTGTCGGCCGGGTTCGGCCTCGGCCCGCTGGTCGCCGGGCTGGTCGCCCAGTGGGCGCCGCACCCGCTCACCGTCGCCTACCTGCCGCACCTGGTGCTCGCCGTCGCTGTCCTGGTCCCGCTGTGGCGGGCACCGGAGACCGTGCCGCGCGCCGAGGCCGCCGTCCCCCTGCGGCAGGCGCTGCTGGTGCGGTCGGTGGCCCGGCCCCGTTTCCGCCGGCTGGTCGTGCCGGTGGCGCCGTGGGTGTTCACCGCCGCCACCGTGTCGCTGGCCGTCCTCCCCGGCCTGCTCGTGGCCCGCGGGGGGACGGCGGCCGAGTACGCCGTGGCGGTCAACGCCGTCGTCGCCGGCCTCACCCTCGGCACCGGGGTGGCGGTGCAGCCGCTGGCGCGCCGGCTGGCCGCGCACGACACCCGCCCGGCCGCCCGGCTGGGCTGCGCCGCGGTGCTGGCCGGCCTCCTGGTGGCCGCGGCGTACGCCGCCTGGCCCGCGGCGTGGCTGCTGCTGCCCACCTCCCTGCTCCTGGGCGCCGGCTACGGCTGCTGCCTGGTGGCCGGGCTGCTGGAGACCCAGCGGGTGGCCGCCCCGCACGAGCTCGCCGGGCTGACCGGGGTGTTCTACGCGCTGACCTACCTCGGCTTCGCCGCCCCGCTGGTGCTCGCCGCGCTGACCGCGGTGGCGCCCTACCCCGTGCTGCTGCTCGTGCTCGCGGCCCTCGCCGCGGCGACGCTGGCCCGGACGTCGCGGGACCGCCGCACAGGTTGACCGCCGCCGGACGTGTCCCGGTGGGCCCGGCGACACCCGCCCGACACCTGTGGGCCCGACCGTGGGGCCATGAGCACCGGCCCCTGCTCGACCGCCTGCCTCGCCGGCGTCGTGCCCACCGCACCGGCCGCCCTGCGCCGTCGGCGCGCCGCGGCGCTGGCCGTCGCCCTGGCCCGCGCCACCGCCCGCCCCCCGGCCGGGGACGGCCGCCGGCACGCGGTGTGCACCGCCGCCCGGCTGCTGACCGCGGCCGGCGTCCGGGTCGCCGTGCTGCCCCCCGCCACCGCGTGGCCCACCGGGGCGAAGCTGGTGGTGGCCAACCGGGTGTCCTGGGTCGAGGACCTGGCGCTGCGCACCGCGGTCGCCGCCGTCCCCGTGGCCGACGGCGCGGTGTGGCCGGGGCTGCCCACCGTGCCGGCCGACCTGGTCGGCGCCGCGCTCCGCGCCGGCCGCAGCGTGCTGGCCCGCCCGGAGGCCACGGCCAGCTGCGGCGCCGAGCTCGGCCGCTTCGACCCCGCGGCGCTGGCGCCGGCGGTGGACGCCGGTGTCCCCGTCTGCCCGGTCGCCGTCCGGGCGCGGCTGGCCGGCCGGCCCACGACGGCCACCGCGCAGCTGCCCGGGGAGTCCTGGTGGTCCAGCGCGGCCCGGGTGCTGGGCGCGGTCGACCTGGTGCTGGAGGTGCACGCGCTGCCGGCCGTCGACCCCCGCGGCGGCACCGCGGCCGAGGTGGCCGCGCTCGCCGAGTACGCCGTCGCCGGGCTGCTGGAGGCCGACCCGCCGCGGCCGGTCAGCCACCCGCGCCGGCCGCGCACCCACGCGGCCGGGGTCAGCCCTCGGACACCTGCCCCCCGCTGACCACCAGCCGGCGGGTGACCGCCACGGTGTCGAGCATCCGGCGGTCGTGGGTGACCAGCAGCAGCGTGCCCGGGTAGCCGGCCAGCGCCTGCTCCAGCTGCTCGATCGCCGGCAGGTCCAGGTGGTTGGTCGGCTCGTCGAGCACCAGCACGTTCACCCCGCGGGCCTGCAGCAGGGCCAGCGCCGCCCGGGTGCGCTCCCCCGGGCTCAGCGACCCGGCCGGGCGCAGCACGTGGTCCGCGCGCAGCCCGAACTTGGCCAGCAGGGTGCGTACCTCGGCGTCGGGCAGGTCGGGCACCTCCGCGCCGAAGGCCTCGGCCAGCGGGCGGTCGCCCAGGAAGCTGCGCCGGGCCTGGTCCACCTCGCCCAGGGCCACGCCCGACCCCAGCGACGCCGACCCCGCGGCCAGCTCGGCCCGGCCCAGCAGCGCGGCCAGCAGGGTGGACTTGCCGGCCCCGTTGGCGCCGGTGATGGCCACCCGGTCGCCCCAGTCCACCTGCAGGTCCACCGGGCCGAGCACGAAGTCCCCGTGCGCCACGACGGCGCCGCGCAGGCTGGCGACCACCGCTCCGGCGCGGGGCGCGGCGGCGATCTCCATCCGCAGCTCCCACTCCTTGCGCGGCTCCTCCACCACGTCCAGGCGCTCGATCATGCGCTGGGTCTGCCGGGCCTTGGCCGCCTGCTTCTCCGAGGACGCCCGCTGCGCGGCCTTGATGTGCTTGTCGCCGTCCTTGCTCTTCTTGATCGAGTCCCGGACGCCCTTGGCCATCCAGTTCTTCTGCATCCGGGCCCGCGCCTCCAGCGAGGCCCTGGTGCCGGCGTACTCCTCGTAGTCCTCGCGGGCGTGCCGGCGGTCGACCTCCCGCTCGGCGAGGTAGGCCTCGTAGCCGCCGTCGTGCACCCGGACCAGCTGCTGGGCCAGGTCCAGCTCGACCACCCGGGTCACCGTGCGGGCCAGGAACTCCCGGTCGTGGCTGACCACCACCACGCCGGTGCGCAGGCCGGCCACGAAGGACTCCAGCTGGTCCAGCCCGGCCAGGTCCAGGTCGTTGGTGGGTTCGTCGAGCAGCAGCACGTCGTACCGGGACAGCAGCAGCGCGGCCAGCCCCACCCGCGCGGCCTGCCCGCCCGACAGCCCGGTCATCGGCGCGTCGGGCGCCACCCCCGGCGCCACGGACGCCAGGACCTCGGCGGCGCGCTCGTCCAGGTCGGCCCCGCCCAGGGCGAGCCAGCGCTCCAGGGCGTCGGCGTACCCGTCGTCGGGCTCGCCGGCGGTCAGCGCGGCCAGCGCGTCGTCCATGACCTGCTGCGCCTGCGCCACGCCGGTGCGGCGGGCCAGCGCACCGAGCACGGTCTCGCCGTCGCGGCGCTCGTGCTCCTGCGGCAGGTAGCCGACCGTCGCCGTGGGCGGGGACAGGCTGATCCCGCCCTGCTCGGCGGGCAGCAGGCCGGCCAGGGTGCGCAGCAGCGTGGACTTGCCGGCGCCGTTCACCCCGACCAGGCCGACGACGTCCCCGGGCGCCACCACCAGGTCGAGGTCGGCGAAGAGGACCGTGGTGCCGTGCCCGGCGGCCAGGCCCCGGGCGACGAGGGTTGCGCTCACGTGGGAGGAGTGTCCAGGACGTCGTCGGTGAGCTCGTCGAGGAAGTCCTCGAAGGGGCCGGTGTCCTCCCCCGGGACGGGCACGCCGGGACGGCGGCGCACCAGCCAGGGCTGCAGGTGGTCGTAGCCGCGCACCGACACCCGGCGCAGCGGCCGGACCCGGTAGGCGCGCCGGCCGCGCAGCAGCCGGGCCAGCTCCTGGTCGACCAGCAGGGTGCCCGGCCGGGCCAGCGAGGTCAGCCGGCTGGCCAGGTTGACCACCGGGGAGTAGACGTCGCCCAGCCGGGTCAGCACCATGCCGAAGGCGGCGCCGGTGCGCAGCGGGGGGCGGTCCTCGGCGGCCCACTCCTCGGGCAGCCGCAGGCCGATCTCCACCGCGTCCACCGCCGCGGCGCAGGTGAACAGCACCCCGTCGCCGACGGTCTTGACCACCCGGCCGTGGTGGCGGGCGACCAGGTCGGCGGCCAGGCCCTCGAAGTCCTCGACCATCGCGCCGAGCTCCCGGCCGCCCATGCCGCGGCTGCGGGAGGTGTAGCCGACCAGGTCGACGAACCCGACGGCGAGCTCGCGGCGGTCGGCGCGGTCGTCGGGCCCGGCGGCCAGCAACCGCTCGGCGTTGGCGGCCAGGTGCCGGCGCCACACGTAGTCCTGCACCTCGCGCATCAGCGGGAGCAGGGTCTGCGACGCCGCGACGGCGTCCACCGGGTCGTCGCGGTGCTCGCGCAGCAGCGCGGCCAGCATGTCGGTCTGCCAGTCGGCCAGCCGGGACAGCGACTGGCCCATCGCCCGGGCGATGGAGGCCTCGGTC
>Ga0325400_1000841_pt1 | contig 24083 bp, 17 predicted proteins | sample PopdelMetagenome_2_FD_205662 | JGI IMG/M metagenome (GOLD analysis project Ga0325400, IMG submission 205662) | Populus deltoides microbial communities from Bellville, Georgia, United States - Xylem-PdKOR-R1 | ecosystem: Host-associated > Plants > Phyllosphere > Stem > Wood/Secondary xylem...
ACTGATTTTTTTTTTAACAAAAATCCCCATTCAATTTAACCTATCAACATCAATTATCTTCAATTTGGCAAGATTTCTCAATAATATTATTAGAACTCCATTTTCTAATTTTTCTTCTCCATTTAGCCGAAAATAACCTAGAGAAGGAAGTGAAGATTTTTCTTTCCTCTTTGAAAAATTCTTACTCCATTCATATAATAACACTTATGAACTTTTATCTTCCCATATTTTCCAAACAATTATATTAAAACCTCAAATCCCCTAAATTATTCCTCTTTTGGCTAAATATTCAATTAAAATGGGGAAAAATAATGTTTGTTTCTTTTATTTAAAATTAACACTTACCCAATCATAATTCATGCTTTCTAACATAGTTCAAACATAATTTGCATTATTCCTATAAATTATAATATAAATCCACAACTTCACATAATCATAATTTTGCATAATCCTTCATCAAACATAAAATTAAAGGAATTAATCATTTGGAGCATATTATTTACCTCACTTTGATAAGAATTTAAGGAAAGAATGCAAGAAAAATCAAGTTTTCTTCTTCTCGCTCTTTAAACACTAGCTTGAAATCCTTCCTCCAATGCACTCACCACCTTAAAATCACCCCCTCTTGATGTTTAATTAAGTTAATCACTCTAATTACTCACTTTAATGAGTGAAATTAATGAGAATTTAAATAGAAAAATCACACAATCCTTCCCCCTCTCTTTGTTTCAAGCTCATAGCCAAAAGAGAAAAAAAATAAAGCATTTATAGTCTAACTTTTACTTATTTACACATTGGCCCTCATTTCTTCTCATTTCTATTTATGTCACTCAACTCTTCTTTTTACTTAATTTACACCATAACATCTTATTTTTTTAATTCTATTGTATCCAATTACAATACTTGAAATCCTTTTATTTAATCTATTCGGCACTTTATTTATTTTACTCAGATTATAATTTAGCGGTTTTTCACATAGCACATGAGTTTTGTATTTTTTGTGAAGATAAGTGTCTAAGTGTAATTTTACCCCGATAGTATTTAATAAGGGATAAATATCTCTTATATCTATATTAATGTTTGATGAAAATATTATGGGTTCTTGGAGGATTTTTATACACCTAAAAGGTGTAGGAAAATTAAGGTTCAAAATGTTAAATGTAATTGAACTCATGAAGACTGAGCTTTTTTCCTTAGGCTAAACCCAAATCAGGTGGGTCCTTCCTTTAGTTGGGTCCAAAGGATAATCAATTTGTCTCTTGATGAGCCCTATAGAGGTTGGGCACGTCTCTCGAATGAGCTCAAGGGATGCCGGGTTTGTCCCTAGAGCATGTCCAAGGGGAAAAACATCATTCCCTTGTTCGTGTCCAAGGGAGGATGGGTTCGTCCCTTGGTTGAGTTTAATGAATGATGGTCCTTAGGGTTTTTTTGGCCTATTAAATTTAGGTTTATCAAATATGCAGTATAAGTATAAAAATTCAGAACAATAATTGAGTGATCTAAACCAAATGAAAAAAAAAATTCTTAGAGTTACTCTTATTGGTGGTAACACTAAAAGAAAAAAAACACCTTAGACATTTGTTGTAAAAATACATCAAAATTATTTTTTTTATTTTTAATATCAGCATATCAAAATCATTAGAAAACAATTAAAAAATCATTTAAAATTTGTCAAGCCAAAAATACTTTTGAAAAATATCTAAAAACAAAAACAGAAGTTATATCAATCACCCTGAAATACGATGATGTGTTTCTAAATATAATTACAATCCTTACTTATTTAAATTGATTCAATTTTTGGATCCTCAGGAGTCGTTTATCTAACAAACTTATTAATAGGTGATTTTGATCACCTTTATAATTCTTAATCTTTCATCTCATATATATATATATATATATATATATATATATATATATATATATATATATATCCATTTCTAAAATTTAAATTACTACAATCCAAGTCATCCATACCTTATTTATTCTTTGTTTTGTTATGTTTGTAATGATGTTTTTATTGTGTTGAGTTATAAAGTTAAATAATCATATTTCTATAAATGAATTATTGTGTTGTGAGTGAATTAAGTTAAATTAAAAAAACAACATTAGAAACATAATTAAAATCCTCATTTTATAATATTTTTTAAAAAACTAAATGAACAGTTTAAAAATGAATTTTATGTTGAAAAGCATACAAATATTATAAAAAACAAATAAAAAAGAAACAATCAAAATATTATATTTTTGAAGTAAATAGGACTTTTAAATAATTTGATTAAGATTATATATATGTTTTCTTATTCCAGAAAAGTAAACTATTTCTACATTTACTGAAAGAAACAAAACATTGGTTCATCAAAGGTATTCTATTTCTAAAAGAAATAATAAATAAATTTTCAAAATAAAAAAGAAATCTAATTCTATTATTTGGATTTAGAGAAGTATATGAATTAAATGAAACTAAAAGCGAAAAAAAATTCACCAATCAATAATCGGACTATTCATAAATTTTCTACTTCAATTCGATATATGGATTGGATAAACTATTCACTGACAGGAAAAAAAATGAAAGATCTGAATGCTAGAACAAAGACAATAAGAAATCAAATAGAAAAAATTACAAAAGAAAAGAAAAAAACGATATCTCATATTTCTCGAAAAAGTGATTCGATTGATAGGATTTAGTATGATACTTATGAGATCGATGAGATTGATATTCAAAAACTTCTTCTTAGAACGTATTGATTTGACCCCGTAAGCTAGACCACCACTCTATAGTATGTTGCCGCCAGAAGCAGAACCTTGTATTTCTTCTGGCAAATCTCCTAATTGTTTCAGAGTAACTAGAAATAAATTCTTTAACCAGAAAGAATTCAGTTCAGATGTAGGATACCTATCCAGAAGTTTTCGCGACTCAATCATGTATAATGAATTCATCAAAGATTTGACCTTTTCGAACTCTGTTTGTAACTCACTATAGGCTCAGGAAACAAAGAGAAGATGTGTACAAACGAGATATCCTGCAACATGAAGAAGGAAAGGATTGAATAAAGGAACTCCTGAACATTTGGTGATCTCAGCCATGTCGATATCAATGGTGGTTGCCCTTACATCACTTGGATCGATAGAGAGGGAGGGCGGAGCTTTTGGTTTTTTTTTTTTCATTTTGCCAAAGAGTTCAACAATAATAATAAATGGCGAGTATCTGATCGAATTGATCGGGTCATATAGGAACAAGATTCAAGTCTACCGGTTTTTTAGGGTACATCAGCTGCATACATCGCTGTACTTCTACTTGACACCTATTGTAATGATAAACGGCTCGTCTTGCTGTGACTTTCTCTTGAATTCTTAAAACTTCTATCGCTCCATCCTCGTAGGGGTAAAGAACCCGTTGTTGTCTTGGCTGTGCTACCGGAGGCTCTGAGGAAGTCGGAATAGGAGAGCACTTGCTCTTGCCGCCCATGCCTGAACTGGTTAATTTAGACTCCAGTCCTTTAAGAAGAAGAGTGCTTCCGGAAAAAAAACTGTTTTTTATTTGACTTCCCGATTTCATTGCTCGGAGAGCTTAGTGGCTTAAAATAGCTCTTTTCCCCTTATCTGGCTCTCGAAGACTCCTGCAGCAGGCCCTGAGAAGTGAGAGAAGGAAGGGCTGGCTTCGAATAACGTATATTTCTAAATGAAATAGCTGAACAAATCAAAGAAAGTTAGGAAAATAGAGGTGAAAACAGTATTGGCAGTAAAAAGAGATTAGATTTGGTTGTCCTACGTAATCTTAATTTTTTTTTTTTTACTTGAACTGGTAAAAGTAGCTTGTCTTTTTACGTAAAGGGAGTATAGCAGAGACTATCAGATTAGATAAGCCACGACGAGGGGGCACAGTTTCAAATCTAAAATGATTGCTGCCACGTGCAGGGGTACTTCCGACTTTTGAGATTGCATGTGCCAATTAAAGCCACACTGGCCTCCACTAACTTCAATCTATCCACTTGCTTAGTCCAGGTGTATCTATTGTGTGGCCCATCACTGTGGGTCTAAGACTAGATGCTATATGGCCGGTCTGAGCTCCAATCTGACGGGTGCTGGGATGGGCCACCGTTAGACAGACCATCCCACCACTAATTATTTTCTAGCTACTGATCATCAACAAATAATTACTGGGAGGATATTAGATCTTAAGTTATCAACAATTTATAAGGAGATAATTCACACGCACGTAATCATCAAGTGTGAACATGAGGCAAGGCAGCGCAGCAAATCTTTGAAGTTTCCGAGAAAATTAATTGTCTGATGTCAAGATGCCGAGCCACACAAGCAAGAATCCATGATGGGGTTATGTGGAAAAGAATTGTACTCGCACTCAAAAAGTCGAATCTCTGTTTTAATATCAAATATTTTATATTCTTTCGTGTTGACCCTTATCCGAGCTTAATTATGAGGGTTTCGAGCTTATCTTTTCACGAGTGTATGTATCATTATGTTTTTAAAAAAATGGAGGAGAAAACACAGAAATTTGAATTAGGTCAGGTTTGATAGCATTAATTTACTAGTTATTGATAAGCAACAATCAAAGTGTTGAGAGTTGGAGTTAAATTTTGTTTTTTAAAAAAAATTTGATTTTTTTATTTATTTCAAGTTATTATATTTATATATATATATATATATATAACCATCACATTATCATATTTCGGTGTGAGATTTAAATTCTATTTGTTATTGTAATAACGATTGATTTTTAAAATATTTTTTTATTTGTAAATATATTAAAATAATAAATTTTTATTTTTTAAAATTTATTTTTGACATCAACATATCAAAGATAATATGAAAACATAAAAAAATAATTTGAAGTAATGAAAAAATTAAATATTTTTTTTAAAAATACTTTTAAAATACAAAAACAAACAAGTTCTTATCTACAGAGCTACAAATCTATTTGTTGTTAGTTGGTACTTTTAAAAATATCTTTTATTTAAAAATATATTAAAATTATTATTATTATTTTTTATATTAACATGTTAAGATTATAAAATAAAAACATCAATCTTTTTAAATAAAAAACAATTTAAAAAACATATTGAACCATGAAAACAAATACTCTTGATTTCTCTTTCATTTGTGTATGCTCATTTAAGTATTTGCGTGGATTATTATGTTACAAATCTATTAGTTTCTAATAAAAACCTATCATTGTTTTCTTTTCCGAAAGGAAACATAAATTATGTTTGTTTGATTTTGTGGTGAAAATTGTTTTTTAATTGAAAATATATCAAGATAATATATTTTTATATTTTTAACATTAAAATATCAAAATCATTTAAAAACACTTAAAAACATTAATTTAATATTAAAAAAATTTGAAAATTTGATTTTTTTTTTCCAGAAAAAAAAGATTTTAACCTAGAAATAACACAGACGCTGAAAGAAAAGAAAAGAGGTGTCCGAGGAATGTAGTCTCCTTCCTCTCTTTCTTTCTATCAGGCTGCAATTATTGAAAACCAATGGAATAGATTAGAAAACACCCTTTACTAATTCAATTTCAAAGCAATCTGCTACTCTTAACAAGCTTGGCAGTACTGAGGGGAATCTGAGAACACATACACTACACTACACATTTCTAAAACCTGTATACTAACAAAGTTGATGGACCAAAGGGAATAAAAAATAAGACTACTAGTCAGCGAGCAAGGAACAAAACAAAAGGCAGAGAAGGGTGACAGGTCCACGAAGTAATGATAGCCAATTTGATTATCTTGAGGTTGCTTTTCCGATTCCAGCAGGCACACTAAAACCTTGATGGTTTCATCCCTCCCTCCATACCTTTTCTCCTTTATAAAAAGGTTTGCCCCACTCTTGCTATTCCGATTCCAGTACATGGAGTTGATTGCGTAACTTTGATAATTTCCAACCGAGGAGAAATGGGGTTTTTAAGTGTTGATCGGGCACGGCATCAGAAATTTCTTTCAAGTCTCATCTCAAATATCCCAAAAGAATCTCTGAAACACACGGATTACACGTTGAAGGTCAGACGTCATGCCGCAGGCATTGCCTTCTCTCTTTGCACACATGTATGTTTTTATTATGAAAAAACAAAAAACAAAAGATCAGGTACATTATGAACACAATATAATGACGTCCAGGCAATATATATTTACATTTATGCTACTACTACATATGGCATAATACTGCTGATGGTTACGAGTCTTTAGTTTCAAGCAGAGGGGAGAAAGCACACAACTGGCCACTTGGAAGGGTAATGCCAGGTGCTGATAGGCTAACGTCATGCATGCCAGGAGAATCCTAGCAATGGTTCTTTGAATGTACCGTTATATTCTCGTCCAGAATTACTTTGCCTCAGCACCACCAGTAAAGCAGTTCATGCAGTTGGACAAACCATTTCATCTTTACAGTACAAAAAGTTTCCATGGATAATTACAAAAACAATATACTCAATGCATGGAGCACTGCCAATATTTATGATCGGCATGCGTTGAAGATCTCCCCCCGCATGACATCTATATATTGGCATGTGCTCTAGCGTATAACGCTCTGGACCTAGATACATGCCTGTCTTTTCCAGAAGAGCAAGCCCTTCATCCCTTCCATATCTCGAAGTACAGATCTGCAGTACTCGAAAAGTCCTGATAGAATAACAAAAGGTGAAAAAATAATCAAAACATGTATTATAGACCAACCCAGCTCACAACTTCTAGCTTCCTCGTGGGCGTGTTAGAAAGAGTGCGCCAGCATTGATAATTCTCAATTACTAAATCCATGGAACTCGTGTGGGATTCCGAGTTTAGCATGGAGAATATTTGAATGGTCCATAATGAGCCAACACAAGAAAAATTTCTGCAATGGAAAAACAGGATTCAAGCCTGACAATATTATTGCGTGACAAATTGATGAAGATGTATTCAAGTCGAATGTAAGAAGGACTGGAATACTCAAGTACCAATTAAAAAATATTGATCCTAGCATGAAATGAGATTGCTTTCATCGATAATACAAAAAAAGATTTGAAAGGATTTTATTTTGAAAATAAAAATCCTGGAAATCTTGTTAGAAACTCACATAGCATCAAACCCCGTACTGCCCTTACTCTAAACAAATGAATGACCACTTAAATTTTTCTTACCCGCAAGCCACTAAGCGTGCGCTCTAGCATAATAGAAGCAACTGGCTGACGGGAAGATGAGAACGCCTAGCCTGGATAGTACCTGAAGCTGATCTGCTTACAGGCAAACATTTCATTGCCAGAGAAAAAAAAAAAACAGAAGTAGCAAGGATTTATAACCAAAATCCATCACTTGGCAGTAAGCAACGCCAAAATCTTATCTGCTCGCAGGCAAACATTTCGTTGTCAGAGAAAAAGAAAAGGAAAGCAAGGATTTATAGCTGTTCTAATTTATGAATGAATGAGAAACTATGAATATTAGCCTTCTCATAGCAGTTGGCACCCCAGTACAAAAAACCTGTTCCACCTTCTTTCCATACACGCCTAAAGACAGCAAGGTGTTCAGTAACACCTCCCAATATGCGAATTGGGATGAGGATCAGAGGGTCCCAAACACACATATGTTCACCATTCCTGCAGAAGGAATAAGCTCACCTCGCTTCAGAATAACTATACATGACACTGAAAACAAGCACTGTACATCCAAGTTCTAAAACATGTTACTTTCAGAGAAATAACAGTCAAAATAAAAATTAGAACCCCGGGGATTAATAGTTATTGTAAAGCATGCTTGCTTCTAAATAATAATGGTAAGCAAAAATACTTAAGCAGTCCTGAATAACAACACCCTGTGCCGATTTAGAATCCATCATATTATCAGATTGAAGCTACTTGTTTCTTTATATAGAAGCAGAGACTTGAAACTAGTGCTTCTATTAACAAACTGAAATACTACAATCTGTCTACTTCCCTTTATATGCCAGCAAGAACAAAGCGTCACTAGCCTGCAGTTACAAAGCTGATAAGAGAACTATGGGTGTCATGCCTTTTTGAACTAAATGGGAATGATTTAGCATGCCCGGACCCAATTAATATGCTTAGTAACTCATATATTATGTATGGAATTTGGACCTCCTATGAAACTCCCTTTTTCAGTTGGGAGAAAAAATTCCTTTATTTTTTAGTATTTTAGTCATAATATCACTATTCTATTTGTAGAAACAAAGAGAAGTATCTATTCTCCATAAGAATATCAATAAAGTTGTTTAGTTCTCAAAATGATAGAAGTTAATACGGTTTGATTTTATCTCTTGAGCTTAAAGGTCAAGCCGAGGCTTATGATAAGATTATTAATCTTCTTGTTTCGACAATTTGGTCTATTTTTTCTTGGCGAAATGGTTGATGGTTTATGCTTAATATCTACAAAAGATCCCCTCTTATGGAACTCTTTTTTTCAGTTGCGGAGAAAAGATTCCTTTTTTTTTTTAGTATTTTAGTTATGATGTCACAATTCTATTTGTAGAAATAAAGAAAAGCATCTATTCTATACCAGAAGAATGTCAATAAAGTTGTTTAGTTCTCAAAATAATAGAACTTAATACGATTCAATTTTATCTCTTGAGTTAAAGGTCAAGTCGAGGCTTGTGCTAAGATTATTAATCTTCTTGTTTCGATAATTTGGTCTATTTTTTCTTGGCGAAATGATTGATGGTTTATGCTCAGTACCTGTAAAAGGTCCTCTCCCTAAAGTTTTGGGACTTTCTGGTGATTAAGTCAATATCATATGAGAGAAAAAATATTCTTTTAAAAGATAGCCCTATATATATATATATATATATATATATATGTTATTTGTAGTAGAGAAAACTCAAACCTCAATAGTGGCACTATCAATGGAAAAATGATCAAAAAATCATTGATCTCTCCTTCATGAGCCAGACCATTATCATTCTTAATTACCAATGGATTTGGAGCCTTGAAGTTTTGAAAGATTTTCGACAAGTACTATCAGGATATTGGTTCAAATCGTGTAACTTCAGAAGTTATTGAAAACTAATGGCTTTATTGCCATTATCATCTTTAATTACTATCATCATTGGAACTTCGAGGTTTTGAAAATCCTTCAATGGCTACAAATAGAGAGTTGGTTCAATCTATATAACTTCAGGAATTATTGTTAACTAAAGACTCCTACTAAGCTTGTGGACCTTATAGGGTAAATGATCCTTAAGTAGGGAGGTTACATTTTCTTTCGCTAGTCATATTTTCATAATAATTAAAGGAACTATGTTTATCTTGGAAGAGTCCTTTTAACGACTACCCATAAAACTTTCATCGAAGAAACACAATTTCCTCTCCTCTTTAGGACCCCAAAGCATGATAGAAATGTATTATGGTCAATGACTAGAAATGTAAGTTTCTTGTATATAAATTATATTGTTCAAAATAACTAATGTTTTCTACTCTTTGGATCTGAAATCTTTCAAAGATGAGATGAATTTACTTTTCCTAGTACGATAACACATTTACTTTTTCTAGTGCTACGACACATTTTATCTTAGAAAGGATTAACATGTTCTTCCTAATGCGATCACACTTTTATCCAATGATGGGATAGACATTGTATCAGCAATGGGGATTGATACAGTCTCCCCAAGACGTAAGCCTCTCAAATCTTCTAAAGATGAGATGGATTTACTCTCCCAAATACAATGACACATTTACTTTGGAAGTAATGAACGTTTTCCTAATGCTACAACATATTTTACCTTGGAAAGGATTAAAATGTTCTCCCTAGTATGATCACACTTTTCTCTAAGAATGGGATAGACGTTGTATCAACGAGGATGGATATGATCTCTTCAGGGCGCAAGACTCTCAAATCTTCCAAAGATGGGATGGATTTACTCTCCTGAGTGCGATAACACATTTACTTTGGAAGTAATGAATGTCTTCCTAGTGCTAAGACATATTTTACCTTGGAAGAGATTGACATGTTCTCCTTAGTACGATCACACTTTTCTCTAAGGACGAGATAAATGCTACATCAATAACGAGAATGGATATGGTCTCTCTAGGACGCAAGCCTCTCAAATCTTTCAAAGATGGGATGAATTTACTCTCTCTAATGCGATAACACATTTACTTTAAAAGTAATGAACATCTTCCTAGTGCTACAACATTTTACCTTAGAATGGATTGACATGTTCTCCCTCGTGTGATCACACTTTTCTCCAAGGATGGGATAAATGTTGCATTATCAATAAACAAACATTTGCAAATGATATCCCTTTTCGGTTCCCAGAAGGCATGCCCATCCTAAACTCTTATAAGGTTAAATGGTTCATCATTCATTGCCATAAATAATTTTCTAAGTATGGGCGTTAGACTTGGTAACGATTTTCTAAGTATAAGCGTTCGACCAAGAAACGATTTTTTAAGTATAGGTGTTGGACCCAAAAATGATTTTCTATGTATGGGCATTGAACCCATACAAGGAATCTAAACTTGTGGAAAGCAATATGGAGGTAAAATAATTATAATATAAAAGAAAAGATATACATGAAAGAAGAATATATATATATATATATATATATATATATATATATATACAGAGAGGTCTAAAAATTCAGCCTAGGCTCCCCTGCTAGATACTCCTATCACCGGTTTACAACAACCCTAATTGGGGATACATCTTTGAAATCAAGGAATGAGACTGAATGGAAGGCCGCAATGAAATCCACATGTATTCATGTGAAAGATTGAAGAAGTACAAGTTTGACATGACGAGGAAAATCTTATCTCCTATCATCCCAGTCAACGTTGCTAAACCATTGAAAAATTCTTGAAACTCCCTAGGAGAGTCCCTTAGGGCCTTCAACTTCGTTTGGGAATACTGAGTTTTTTCCTTGGCAGTGGTAATAAGCTTAGCTCATATGGCAGCAAGCTCACCTCACAAACTAACTTGGGAGGCCCTGGTTTCAAAAAGCTTATGCCTTAGGGGAATCACCTTGTTATAGAAGGTCTCAAGTGTTTTTTTCCTGAAACTTAACTCAAGGGCAAGGCCTTGAGCTTCGTCCTTTAGCGTGATATAGACCACCTTAATACTCTGCAGCTTGGCCTCCATAACAGTTTTTTCCTCTTGTAGTTGTTCAAAAGCAATATGATTTTCCCTGTTCGCAGCCACGATTGCCCTTACATAACCCATTTCGGTCATCAATGCCTTTAAAAGTGGGCACACATTATAAAGGTCTGCCAAGGATAAATGTTAAAAAATGTAATCATCAAACCAAAGAAAAAAAAAAAGAAACAGAGGTTTATGTTTTCCTTACATTAAAATTCATTTGGCTCGTTAAAGCCAAGTGACGATGAAAGCTTTTATCAGACATAACTGAGATATTTGATGGGATGGTGAGGACCCTCTTCAATGTTCTCACCACCTTGAGACCCATTTTCCCTTCAAACACAGCCTTCATGAATTGCCTCTCCTTACTCGTCAGAGTTGAAAAAAAATGGATTACGACCTAGAGCCAAGCACATTATAAAGGTCTGCCAAGGATAAATGTTAAAAAATATAATCATTAAACCAAAGAAAAAAAAGAGAAACAGAGGTTTATTTTTTCCTTACATTAAAATTCATTTGGCTCGTTAAAGCCAAGTGACGATGAAAGCTTTCATCAGACATCACTGAGATATTTGATAGGATGGTGAGGACCCTCTTCAATGTTCTCACCACCTCGAGACCCATTTTCCCTTCAAACACAGCCTTCATGAATTGCCTCTCCTCACTCGTCAGAGTTGAAAAAATATGGATTACGACCTAGAGCCAAGCACATTATAAAGGTTTGCCAAGGATAAATGTTAAAAAATGTAATCATCAAACCAAAGCAAAAAAGAAATAGGAATTTATTTTTTCCTTACATTAAAAGTCATTTGGCTAGTTAAACCCAAATGACGATGAAAGCTTTCATCAAACATCGTTGAGATATCTGATGGGATGGTGAAGACCCCTCTCCAATATTCTCACCATCTCGAAGCCTGTTTTCCCTCCAAACATAGCCTCCATGAATTTCCTCTCCTCACTCATCAGAGTTGAAAAATCAATTGAATTACAACCTAGAGCCAAGTTAGAGAAAACACCCTTAAACTCCTTGGTACTAGCTCTGGTAGAGGTCCTTGCTGCTGCTTCCTCAACTAGTAACGCAAGAAGTTGAGGCAAAGGGAACACCACTGTAAAAGCTTCTGCCAGTGGGACTAGAACACATGTTTCTACTAGGGTAGAGATTTTTCTCTTCTTGAAGCGGATGGTCGCATCCGCAATCACGACAGGAGGAGCCAAGTTTACTTATTCCCGAGATAAGGGAAGATCACGACCTTCGGCTTCTAAAAGGGCTATATCCTCCATTATTTGTCTCCATGGAGACAAGGCTCTCAAGAACAAAAAAGTTCTTTGATGAGGATGGGGGAGTCTCCCATCCTTTCTTCACCCTGGCCTCTACTAATGGTACAAGACAAAAAAAAATCATGGGCAAGCTCTTTACATGAAATCCCATGACACATCTCCTCCTCCTTCGGCTATTAGCCATATAAAGATAAAGAGAGGTTAGATTTTGAAACAAGGCGAAAACAAAGGAAAATGGCAAAGCAACTTTATACTTTGAAAAATAGCCCGGTAATATCCCTTGGTCATCTTATCGACTTCATAATCAGTGCGGGTTGAATCCAGCACGACACAATATTTCTCCTCATTCGAGCTTAGACAAGGCTTATTATTTACTTCGTGGGGGTGACCTTCCAATGGTGGGAATAACTCCAAATTAATTGTAATGTCTCTCGATGATTGATCGTCCCAACATATATTATAACCAGTCATCTCCCCTCCACTTCTTAGCAGACGTTGGCTTCTTAGTCAAAGTGTTCTTTATAGCACCGTTGCTCTTATTAGCAAAGGTGAAGAACCATCGCACATCGTTGCTGTGATAACCCATATCTAGGTTATTCCCTAAATTTACTTTTTTTTTAAAAAAAAGGCTAACAACGTGGAAAAAACAAGCCGGGGAGGATTTCAAAAAATACATAAAAATCAAGTTGCAATTTTGAATGAAATTTGAGGCCTAATTGTACCCCCGCTATGTCCCAAAATAGAGAAATAATGCAAATTCAAAGTTAAATTAAATGATTATTGAACGAATCTGCATAAAAATTAAGTTCAAGGATATAATTAAATTTTTAATAGGCCAATTTGATTTAATCATGGGCCAAATTAAATTTTAATTATGTTTAAGAATTAATTTGGGTCCAATTAAAGAATTTAATTAGATGCAAAGACTTAATTATACTTTAAAAGGGTCAAATTAATTTTATTAGGGGCTTAATTGGTGAAAAATTAAGTTTGGGGGCCCAATTTGGCTTAATTGAAAATTAGAATTTTAAGAGACTAAAATTAATTTGTATAAGACATGATGTGAAATCAGGGGCAAAATCACAAGAAAATTAAAGTTTTGGGGTCAATCAGGGGTTAACTTGGAAAATTTCACAGCCAATAATCATTTTACCAAAGACACCGAACTATAGGGCTTAATTGAGTGAAACCGGGGGTGAAATTGAAGAAATTTAAAGTTTAATGGTCAATTAGAAGCTAAATTGAATAAATCTGAGACCTAGGACCAAAATAGAAAAGGCGCTGAAATCCAGGGTCAAAATTAAAGTCTTTTAGGGCTAAATTGCATTTAATCAAAGTTTATGGTCAATTAGGGGTGCAATTAAAATAAATTGAAAGTCGGAGGACTAAACTAAACTTTTACCAAGACCCTAAATTAAAACCTTAATAAACCTCAACATGATGTTGTTTTGAATAATTATAAAAACAAAACCAGACGACGCGTCGTGTGGATACTGTTCATTATCTTCTTTAATTTTTGCCTAAAAAGACTGCTTAGAATGCTACTTTTTAGATGCATTTAATGCTTCATATGTCCACCAAATTTCACAAAATTTGCACGAAAACGATCACGTGACATATGGTTCGTTCAGGTCGATTGACACCACAACGGTTGCGACGCTGGCTTAAAATGGCCAACTTAGGTAGCCTTGAACTGTTAGATTTGACAGTTTATGGTGCCTGTTTTGAACAAACAGTTGAGATCTTTTCTAACCAAAACAAGGGCCAAGATTTTGCGCAATTAAAGAAAAAACTTCCCTCTTCCACCACCTAAAAATAAGGGTGAATATGGGCTTAAATATGAAGAAAATCGAGTCCAAAGTTGGCCAAAAACCAGCCTTTCTTATTTTTCCAGCTGACATCTCTCTCTTCTTTTTCTCTCTCCACTCCTTCTTTTTCCACCACAACCTTCTTCATATTGTGACAGACAACGGCTCAGCCTCCCTATGAACTCATCTCCTCGTCGGTGATAGGGGCAACCACCGCCAGCTCCTCCTTCTCCCCTCTGTAAATTTCTTCCTTTTCTTCTTCTTCCAACTGAGACAGCGGCCAAACTCTCCACCAATGCCGTTATCAGCCTCTTGTCAGCCACTCAGACTAGCAGCTCCTCCCATTTGCGTCAGGTGGCCTCCCTTTTCTTCTTCCCCATTCCTTCCCTCGATTCTCATGGCCATTGAGTGCAGGAGATATTCTGCATGCAATGGCAGAATAATTAACTCCTAAAGGTGGGTTGGACTCGTGTCAACCTAGCCTAGGTGGTTGGGCCGATCTCAGCCCACCGGGCCTAGCCTATATATATATATAATTTCAAAAACCTTTTCAAAAAATTTATGATTTTCTCGCATGTTTTTCTATCAATTTTGCATAATATTGGGTTAGATACAGATCCGATATTAGAATATCTGGTTTTCTCCGAAATATTTCTAAAAAAATTTAAAAAATCTCAAAATGTTTAAATTAATTTCTCTTTTCAAAAGACAAAAAAAAAGGAAAAAAATATTTTGTTTGCATGCATACGGCCAAATCCTAAAAAGTTTTCAAGCATATTTTTATAAAAAGATTAAAAAAATTGCATCTTTCTCATGTTTTATAAACCAAAAAATATGGTTATCATAACCAGTTTATGATTATCCGTTGGAATTTGATCAAAATATCAAAAACCTTTCACTAATCATTTTAATCATTTTTTAGGGATTTTGATGTAGGCTTTAATATATGGAAGTGTAAAACTGCACAGTAGAGTACACTTTCAGGTACTAAAGATACAAGGTGTAAAATAAATGTGATGCTAAATTTTGAATTTTAGAACAATTAAGACTTTATCCAATAAGGTAGAGACTCTCTCACAAAGAAAGATCTACCTTAAACCTTAGACGAGACCAACAAATAGAAACCCGACCTAAAAAAAAAATCAAACAACAACACAACTTACTTTAGGTAGGGTGCACTAGAGAGGATGTGTTTTCCCCTTACACAACCAGTCCTTTACTCAGACTCTCGCAGACTATAGGTTCTTAGTAACCATAATACCAGGTGACGACTCTTAAACCTTAATCATAATTTTGTGATTAAACTTTAAACTTTTTCCTTCCCAATAACAACATCTCCTCAAGAAGCATGAACAACTCGTCAGCACCCCTGACGTCGCACCTGCAATAGTTTCCACCATCAGTGCTGGTGACTAGTTGGTGGCAAATTTTGGAAACATTTATCGTGGGCTCGAGCCCAACCATTCTACAGAATTTCTCGAAAAAGGACATGATTGTCCATCCTTGAAGAAGGAGAGAGTATCCCATTGCATACATGCAAATGAGAGCAGTAATTTCAAAATAACCCTAAGAGGTGCTCAAGGTCAGCTGGTCAATACACTCATCAGGGGTAAGGCACTTTGCCACGTACCCGTCAGGTTGGTGACGAGTCATGAATTCCATATCCACAACACATATGTTGCTAGGGACATCGTTTTTAAGAGTCCAAGACAACTTCCCTCTCAACTAAAAGTCTTTGAAAAGGGTAAAAGATGGACTCCTACAAGGGGATCTTCTCTCCTCTTCCTTACAAGAGGAGACCGCCAATGTAGCACTTTCTCTCGTCCTAGGTCCCAAACTGAGGGACCTGTGTCCCTTAACACTTCTTTCAGGTTCTGGTTGAAACTACCCTATTACTTCTTTCAGGTTATGGTTGAAACTCCTTGTTAAGGGATGAAGCTCTTCTCTTTTTAGAGATATGTCTGATGTTCCTAGGATTCATTTTTGCTCCGAGTAAAAGATAATTTAGGGTCTTGCTACGGGAGTAGATTTTCAAAAAGCACAAAGAATGAAAGTAAAAGAAAAGTCACAAGCAAGAACAACTAGGGTTAAAAAAGAATCTCTTTACTCCAATCGTTGGATGAATAACTTTTTATATATCATTACAGATCTCTAGAAGTTCACTCAATTACCGTATTTAATGCAAGCTGTCATTTTGTTTCCCAAAGGACACCTTCTTCCAGTAAAGACAAACCACCTAGGCATGAAGATCCCAACATTCTTGCATTGGACATGTAAATGAACATTTTTCCCCTTCCATGAAAGGAAAGGACCTCAAGAGCTATAAAAGAGACCATATCCACGAGGCATGTTCGATTTTTCTCTCCTACAAATGACATGTCTATTTCTAGGGCTTTCTTTTAAAAGAAGAATGTTTTTTTTTCCTCTCATATGATAATGACTTAATCGTTGGAGAGTCTCAAAACTCTAAGGAAGGGACCTTTTGCAAGTATTGAACATAATCCATCAGCCATTTTGCCAAAAAAAGATAAACTAGATTATTAGATTCAGTTTATCCCAGGCTTTCAAACCCAGATAAAATCGGACCTCATTTGAACTGCATCAATGTGCTGTCAGTTCTATAAGCACCAATTTACCCCAAGCATTGGTTTATGCAAGGCCAAATAATGAAAGAAATGTACTAAACCAGGATAGCTGCTAAGTTAGTATTGCCAAAAAGAGCAAAGCACCTACACATGCAAGGCACATGTCATGACAGAAGGCCTTAAATCCCAAGTGCTGGATATAGAACATGTAGGCATGCTCTAAATTAAAAGCTCTATATTTCAGATATTTAAATACAAATGTCATCATTCATCATGACAGAATCACAATAAGGACCAGGATATGTTTAGTATATCTTTTTTTCTGTTAAGGGAAAGCACGACGTTGGTAAGAATTACCTCACCATTCTCTGGCAGCAGTTCAGCGACAGTTTCCTTGGCCAGATCCTCTTGATTACCAAGCACCCGCTCACTGCACAGAAAACTAATAAATAAACCATACCACTTCCGCCTTTTTCGCTGATGATAAATAAATCACATCATTGAGAACACTTGGAAGGTCTTAGCTATATGAAATAATACTAGCATGTCCCAAATAACCTTATGCAACTAAATGAAAGTCAATTTAAGATAACTGGCAACCAACAAAGTAGAAGTCCATCTTGTTATCTTAGGCGCACAACATGTGTGAGGTACGTACATCAACATACTCTTAATTGGAGTTCCCTCCAAAAAAATGGAAAAAATTATCAGCCTCTTAGATCTAAATAGCCATGGTAGTCCATATCCCACTGATAAGCTTTTGAATCCATATGGACTGCAAAGAAGGCCACTTACTATTGCATAACCATGCATCAACTGCTTTGACCGAAGAAAGGAAGGAAGAAAAATCCATAAAAAAATGGAATATGCATATGATTCTGAATCTGATGCAACTTTTATATATTGATCTGGATGGTGCTGCAATGGGGAGACATAACATTCCTTAAGTATGGAGATGTATTGGTGGGGGTATACAAGCCACATTGATAATAAAATAGCACAAGTGCCTGGCTGATAACACGAGTATATAAAACTGATAGCACAAGTATATAAAATGGCATGCACACGTACAAACATATGTAAATGGCATGTAAAGAAGCAATTGACAGCAATACCTTGTACAGTAAATTTGAGTATGATGGCGCAGAAACTTTGGAACTTTCACAAAAGCCACGAAAGGAGCAGGCCCGAGACTCGAGTGGTGCATCGTTTGGTCCTTCATCAAAAAGGTAGGACGGAAAAAAACCATAATCAACTAATGACTGGATTAATGGTTAAGCCATAGTTTCAGCCCAAGAAATCATTCACTTGCTTCGCCCACTGCAACCCTCTTTTTTAAGGTTCAAAGCAGAATGAATATGGTGTTGTTAAAGGGGAAAAGAAAAGAGAGGAAGATACAGTATTTGATGCTACATGAAATGCAAAATTCCGTTAATTGCAATTGGTCGGGGAAGTGTCACAATCACTACAATAAGAAATAATAAATCTTGAGTCCTTACAAAATTTAAGGCCAAGGTTTATAATCATTACATGGATGGTGCAGAATAAAGTCCAGTAAGAGAACCAAAGATAGGAAATTCTACTATATCATTCATTTATTCCACATTGGCATCTCCCTTGTGATAATTCACATGACTGCAACATTTGATGATTGGGATTCACCACAGATGCCTGAAATCAAGAGGAGGAATCAGACTGCAATTTTCTTTTTTCTGAGACAAAATAATCAATTCAGGGACAATAAGCAGCATTTCAGTATCATTTTGTCGTGCCTGCTTGAATATTTTGATTGAACAGTAACACTATATTCCCCGGTTATTCAATGGAGATAACATCAGCCCAAAACACATCGCCAGAATGTCTTCATTCCATGGCACAGTAGGATGCATAAGGATTGACCAAACAATGTAAGAATTCTTAAATAAAGTTAATGTAAGATATGCATGGATAGCCATGAGCCAGTGTAGTTCCACTCTAGACGAAGTAACTCAGGATAGCCTTGGGAAATATAGTCTTGGAAGGACGGTGGTGGGAATCAGTCAATTAAGGGTAGAGGTAATAGATCGAAGAAATTGATTTTGGAGACTGAACAGTATCCAAAAATGTGATGGATCAAACAAGAAACTAAGAATACTAGAAGAATTGCTGAAACTGACAGCAGAGAAGAAAAAGAACAAGCTCTTGCAACAAGGACTAAGCAAAAGGATCTCTAACGCTAAAAAGCAATGTATGCATGGAATATCAGAACACTCACTCAATCCATTTCTCTCTAATTTACAATCCTTTTCCATTCTTGTTGCTCTCCGTTGTGACTCAAGACACTGAAATTTTTATTGTTCTACATTCAAACACAATCTAGTGATTATCCCCAATATGATATTAAATCAACTGGACTCGGATTTGGTCTCATCGAATCTTTAAAGAAAAATCTATTTAGATATGCAGGGATTGCTGGAGTTTTGAAACAGTAAAAACTGAAAGAATTCCAAGTTCAAAAAGTTCAATTTCTAGAGATTCAAATTCAAAGATGGTGAGAGTATTGATGCTACGTACCTCTTGCAAAAGTGAGTGACATATCGCGATCCATTGTAGAAGATGAACCACATCAACACGATCACCAGAATATCTGCCAAAGTTGAGGGACTCGCAAACTCGAATTCTATCTTCAGAATTCAAAATGAATTAAGACAGAAAAATGAAATAAAACGGATCTATCTGATCTAATAAAATAAAAGAGGATACTGAAAAGGCAACGCTCCCACCAATCCAACATGAAAAGACCAAAAGTGACATTATAGAGGTAGATCTTACGTTGAACCCAGTTCATAGCTCTGACCCTAAAAACAACAACAGATTTGTGGGAGCCGGTAATAAGATCTGTTGAGAAAGAAGAGAGGTTGTTAATTTTGAAATAGCTGAGTTAATTCGGATCTCCGAGAAAGAGATTTGTCTTGTGATTTTGGAAGCTTAGTCGGTTGTAAGTTCTAACGGTTTGCCTGGCCTATTACTACATGTTATTGTATGGTACCGGTCAAGCTTATCTTGAAATTCTAGCCGTTATGCTTTGTACGTGTGGACGCCTTGCCTAATTGTGTTGATGGTATTCTCAGTCCAATTGTTGTTTGATTTTTTAGGAGAAAAGGGATGGATAGAATTGTCATCTCCTGTCTTAATAATGTTATTTTCGGCTTTACCCCAAAGTTGTGTCACAATTCAGTTATTATTTTCCTTACACCATAAAATGATAATGTATGTGCAATATGTTTGTTATATGTAAGAAAATTCATAGAAATTCACTTAAAAATTGAACACTTTTTTTTATCTTTTATATTTTTTTTATTCTAAAACAATAAACAAATATAACCTAGATTTTATTATTATTTAAAGTGAAAATCACATTGTTATTTTTAAATATGTAATTTCTATGTTAAATTTCTAAAAACAAGGTTATAATAAATGCAAATTTCAGAGAATTAGTACATCATCAATGATCTTTACTCTGTTCTTATATTATTATTTTTTAACCAACAATTTTATTACGAGGATCCTCTAGCCTTCAAAGAAACAATGGGGAAAAAAAAACTGTGGGCCAGCTGTAAGTTAAAGTACAACAATACAAATCCCGAGGAGGTATATGTAAACATTCCAACCAGATTGACGAAAATGCCATGGAGCAGCCATAGCTCATAACGTGACTCAACTTGCTGTAAGAACAACGCTCTAAACAACGCTATAAACAACCTCCGTGTCCTGTAAAAACACCTAATTCTGTTACTGAGAGTTTGTGTGATAGTTATTTTTAAAAAATATTTTTTATTTAAAAATAATTAAAATAATTTTTTTTATTTTTAAAAATTATTTTTAATATTAATATTTTAAGTTATCTGAAAATATAAAAAACTTAATTTTAAATTAAAAAATTAAAATTTTAATCAAACGTGTTTAAAACACAATTTTAAATAACATTTTATTCCTCCATTGTTCTGGTGGTTAAAAAATTATAAAATTTTAATTTTTTTAAATAGTTAGTTGTGTTAATGTTAAAAAAAAAATAAAAAATAAAAAAATTATTTTAATACTATAAAAATTAATTGTTATTACAATATTAATTAAAAAATAATTATTTTTGGAATCACTGTTGAAACCGAGAAGGAGCGCTAAATATAAAAGAAATTGGGGCTTAGGTCTCAACCAGAAAAGAAAATTGACAGACAAAGACATGGAGGGTGCCTTCGCCGGTGCCTCGGCTATTACTGACCAGAGGCAAAAGATCGAACAGTACAAGCACATTCTCTCCTCCGTTTTTTCCTCCAACGACATCGTTCAATCCAAGAAATTCATCGATCACAGTAGGTTTTCCTTCAACTGTTTTTTTTTTATCCTTTTAATCTCTTATGGCCTTACCCTATTGTTGAAAAACGATATGTAGTGTTGTCGGACGACGTACCGTTGGTAGTGTCGAGGCAGCTATTGCAGACTTTTGCTCATGAGTTAGGGAGGTTGGAGCCGGAGACTGAAAAGGAGATTGCCATTTATACCCTTGCTCAGATTCAGCCTCGAGTTGTTTCTTTCGAAGAGCAGGTCTCTTTTTTACGTTTTTGGAAGTTAATTTTCTTTTAACTAGGCTGAATTTATGAGAATGTGCTTCCTTCATAGGCGTTTTGCTACTTGAAAGTCCGATGGGCTGACTGTATGATTTTTCTTGCTAACAAAAGTCACTTCCTTTAATATTGGTGATGCGAAATTTTTTATTTTATTTTATGAGTAACAGGTGCTAATAATTAGAGAGAAACTTGCTGAACTATTCGAGTCAGAACAGCAATGGTCAAAGGCAGCTCAGATGCTCAGTGGCATTGATCTAGACTCTGGAATGAGGTCTGAGTTATATTTTTAACTATAAGAGCATGCATTTCTACTGATTATTGAGATACTCCTATTTGACATTCTATATATATATGTATGTATATTTATAATTTGTCCTTCAGGATCATTGATGATACATTCAGATTATCTAAGTGTGTCCAAATTGCTCGCTTGTATCTCGAGGTATTGAATTTCTCATGCATGCATAGGATTTGTGATGAACTCATCAATAGTCAACAACTTGGTAGTCACTGGACTTCTGTAGATATTGTTTGATTTTATATGCTTATTAGAAATTAAAGGCAGTTGTCAAGCCAGACTGTTGGCTATTTATATGAAAGTGAACACATTCACCCATCACCTTTGTTGGCTTGACTGCTGTAGTACTTGCCATTATTCTGCATTCCGGTGCACCTGCTCTTATCAGCATGTGCACTTGATTTTCTTCTAAAATTTTAGAGTGAGAGGAGTGGTTTTTTTTTTTTTTTTGAGATCAATCCACATCTGGATGAAACTGTGCCTCCAAGTTCCAAAATCTGAGTTTATTTTAATGCAAGTTGAGGGAATTTTCTCGCTTATAGGTCTCATAAAACAGTTTGTGATTGCTACTGTTATTTCCCGCTGTTTATATATGCAGGATGATGATGCAGTTAATGCAGAAGCTTTCATCAATAAAGCTTCATTTTTGGTTAGCAACAGCCAACATGAAGTGTTGAACTTGCAATACAAGGTTCAGATAATCAATTGGTTCCAAGGATGATTTAATACAAGGCTGAAAAGTTCATTGTTTTGTTAAGTTTGCTTCTTTTTTCATGTTAGGTGTGTTATGCAAGAATTTTGGATTTAAAGAGGAAGTTTTTGGAAGCAGCTCTGCGTTACTATAACATCTCTCAAATTGAGAAGAGACAAATAGGAGATGAGTATGTAAAACTAGGTTTATATTTATCATGATTGTTTGGTACATTTATTTTTTTGTTTTCATTCTCTGTGGAATCTTAGATTCTTATCCAATTGTGTTTTTCTAGTTTTGTTTTTTTAGTCATATAGATTGTTATCCAAGCATTGAATCTTTTCCTGCTTCTGCACTACCTGTGATTGTCCTTATAGCAGCACTGAATGCCACACCTGCTATGATTCTCTCCAAATTACCTTAAATAAATTTTGGATATGGAAACATAATTCAGAAGACTGTTTACTTGTAACTAATGCAGTACCTTGCATTTTATGCTTATGAATTATCCAACTCCATGTGAAAGTATATCGTTTAATATAGCCTTTCATATTTGAATATTTCAGCTTGTTTTTTATGGTTGTCTTTGTGCTCAGCTTTAAAATATAAAATTTATCATCTGCAACAAAAAATTGCTGCTATTCTCAACTTTTAATATATAAAATTTATTATCTGCAAAGAGATGGTGCACATCCACTCTCCTGTTCCTATTTAAAAATTGTTGGTGTGTTGATACACTGATATACGTAGTTATTTACATTATTCTGTTGTGTTCATCATAGAACTATTGATGAGGAAGCATTGGAGCAAGCTCTATCTGCTGCTGTGACATGTACAATCTTGGCTGCTGCTGGTCCTCAGCGATCACGTGTTCTTGCTACTCTGTACAAGGTAAACAATCCTAGCATATGCGCGTGAGAAATTGATTCACATTATACTGCTGGGAGATATACTGATATATTGAAGCATGGTCTAGGATGAACGATGCTCAAAGTTAAAAATTTATCCTATATTACAAAAGGTTCTCTCCCTCCCTCCCTCTCTCTCTCTCTCTCACACACACACACACACAAACACACACTTTCACCATACTGCACCAATATATCTGTTTTCATTTTTATGTTTTTTCACCCTCAATGCCTCCCAAGTTTTATTAATGGAAACCTTGTATGAATTTACCAGGTGTATTTAGAGAGAATTTTGAGAAAACCTGAAATAGATGCATTTTCTGAGGAACTCAAAGCACATCAGGTTAAAACATCTTTTCCACACTGTTTATTGATGCTACCTTCACTTGATTATGATTTATGATTGGTACCCTTTTGCTTATTCAACAGAAAGCACTTCTGCCAGACAATTTCACTGTACTGGATCGTGCTATGATTGAACACAATCTTTTGAGTGCAAGCAAACTGTACACAAATATTAGGTTGGAGATGCAATGGTCTTGGTCCTCGTGGATTACCTTTTCCTTTAGGTTCCCTGGCATAACATCTGTACTGTTTTTGTTTTTGTTTTCCACTGTATTTTTGCTGTAGCTTTGATGAGTTGGGCACCTTGCTGGGAATCCCTCCGCACAAGGTTGGTTTGTCATGATTTGCCAAGGTTCTCACTTAATTGATGTTCTACTGATCATATTGCATGCCATGTTTTCCTTAAATATTTCCTCCTTTGATGTTATGTTTTGAAATCTGATGGGAGTTCGGTCTTCCTATGAATTTTTATGGGTTTTCCATAT
>Ga0325400_1000842_pt1 | contig 24077 bp, 19 predicted proteins | sample PopdelMetagenome_2_FD_205662 | JGI IMG/M metagenome (GOLD analysis project Ga0325400, IMG submission 205662) | Populus deltoides microbial communities from Bellville, Georgia, United States - Xylem-PdKOR-R1 | ecosystem: Host-associated > Plants > Phyllosphere > Stem > Wood/Secondary xylem...
ATTTTTTTTTTAATATTGAGTTGGTTAAGAATTATAATTACAATAAAGCTAAATCATATGAAGAAAGCGTTGTAGTTTTTCTCACAAAACACTGTGGATTGCTATAATATTTCTCTAAATAGTTTTTAGTTTATTTTATTGGGAAAAACACTATAATTTTCCTCACAAAACATTGTCAATTACTGCAACATCTTTTCTCATGGGTTTTTTTTCCTTCCAAAATTATCTTTGTTGTTTTTTTTTTAATATTAAGTTGGTAGAGAATTTAGCTTTGTATTTTTTTTTGCTTTTTATTAACTGAAAAGCTAAATCATGTGGTGAAAGCACTGTATCTTTCCTCACAAAACACTGTAGATTGCTACAAATCATTTTGTTTAGTCTCTAAGTTTTTGATCACCAACACAACTTTTTTTTCCGTCATGAAATATTTGCTCCATCATACCTTTAATTTCTATTATTTATCTAGCGCTGGTTCACAATTATAACACTATCAAGTGCATTTGTTTTATAAGCCCGCGGCAGTGCGCGGACAACTCATCTCGTTAAAAGCAAAACATTGATACAAGATACATAGATATTGTTTATCATGTATTCAAATTGTTTATGCAGCCATCATTTAGTTTTTTCTATATAAGGAGAGATGCTTCTATCATGTATTCCAATAAAATAATTATCTTCAGAACAAATATCTTAATTGCATTTGTTACAAGTAAATGAAACACCTTCTTTTTAGGCATGATAGGTTTGTAAGAAATTATTTCTTCCTAAGTCTTTGATTGTTTTTTTTCTTTTTTACTGAATGATATTTAATTGGATTTATATTATTTTATTAACAACCTACCAATATATTTTTTTTATTTACATGTAATTGAAGATATGGATGATCCATAGTTTAATGTCATATTTAATGAAGATTTTGATGACGATTATGATAATGTAATGAACCGCATTGTAAACCACATTAATTATCCTAGTTATGAAGGTAGTGGTGCCTCAGTTGTTAATGTTGGAGATGACGATGATGGAAACGACAACAACGACAACGACAATGACGATGACAATAATGATGATGATGACGATGACTATGAAAGTGATGATGATTTTTTTTTAAGGAGACAGTTTGATATGCATAAATTAATTATATGCACGACTGAAAATATAAACATGTATTATATTATTTATATGCATAAAGAACCATGTATGGTTTCATACAATACAAGAATGTGTTGGTTGAATAAAGTTCTAAGAGGTCATTGAAAATGATGTGTCAACATGTTTAGGATGGACACAACCACTTTGTTGAGTCTGTGTAATGATTTAAAAATGTATTATAGCTTAAAACCTTCAAGAAGAATGAGCGTTATTGAAAAGGTGGTAATGTTTCTATTTACAATAGCAGTAAGGGAGTCAAATAGGGAAGTGTGAGAGAGATTTCAACATTCAGGTGAAATTTTTAGTAGGTGTATAAAAGAAGTCCTTAAATCATTATATTTGTTTGTTGTAGAAGTCATAAAACCAGTAGATTCACAATTTATCAACACCCCAAGAGAAGTTACAATGAATCCAAGATATATGTCACATTTTAAGAAATTTGTTTTATGTGTTTAAATGAATATCAAATATTTTATTAATGTTTATAATTACTTACAATATTTTTTTTCCTGTATAATTGTGTCGATAGAATTAATGGCACACATGTTCGTACCTGCATATCATCTTATAATCAAATTTTATTTATTGAAAGAAAATGTGTACCGACACAAAATGTCATGACTGCTTGTAGTTTCGACATGCAGTTCATGTTTGTGTGGGCAGGATGGGAAGACAGTGCACCAGATACGCGTATTTTTCTTGAGGCTATTAATAGTAGTAGTATAAAATTTCCAAAACCACCAGAAGGTTGTGATTTCAAATAAATTGAAGAGCTGGTAATTAAAGTCATATAATATTCTTTTTTAGTTATTGAAAATAATTAGCATGTTGTTTTTATTTGTAGGAAAATGCTATTTGGTTGATGCTGGATATCCCAATGAGTATAGGTATTTAGGTCCCTATAAAAGCGATAGGTATCACTTACAAGAATTTAGGCGTCGTGGACAACCAAGTTATCGGGAAGAAGTGTTTAATAGTGCACATTTATCACCACGTAATGTGATAGAGCTTTTTTTGAGTTATGGAAACAGAGGTGAAGAATTTTGCAAAACATGTTTATTTATCCATATAAAACGCAAGTTGAGATTGTAGTTGCATCAATGTCACTACATAACTATATCAGAAAGAGATCGTAAGATAATGAGGTTTTTGCTGAATATGATCACAATCCCAATTTAATTTTGAATGACTTTTTACCTGATATTGTAGCTCACTCAGATATTTAATGATCGCAGAGGCCTTAATATATGGATTTTGTACACGATGGAGTTGTAAATAGTTTGGCGAGACAACAAAAGAAAAACATAATGTATAAGAATTATTCATTTCGTTATGTAATCATAATTATAAATCAACAATATTTTGCAATTATATATATATATCCTTTTAAGTAATTTCACAATCAAACCTGATATAAAAGGCATATTAACCAAACACTTGAAACTGTTTTTTGTTCAACCTCAATTTTAATCACAGTTTTAACCAAACACTTAAATTTTAAAAACAAACCTCAACAAAAGTGATTTTTATGAAACTGCTTTTTTGAAACCACAACCACAGAAGCAACCACAGTATGAAACACATCGTGTCAAGATTGCTTCAAACGTTTTAGTAAAAGCATCAAGTTTGGGGCTTTCAAAATTATTACTTCAAATATTTGATTAATTACTATTCTGTAAAATGTATGTAACTTACGAATCAGTATTATAAAAAAATATGTGTTTTCTCTTAATAATCTATTGATATCATGAAATTAAATTATTCAATTGGTCTCATAGCTTATGATGGATTTCTCCCTCGACATGAAATGGGACCTTTGAATTTTTTTTTTTAAAAAACAAATAGATAGAGTTTCTATCTAGTTTTTTAAGGAAGTTAAAAATTCTAAAATATACATTGGTTCCAAAGATTTGAATAAACGGTTAATTATCTTAAAGAAAAGATAAAAATCATCCTTACCACATTCTTTCCAAGGAAATATTATATTTTCTATGTATTTTATCCTAAATTTATTTTAAATATGTCATTACTATCCAAATTATTTTTTGAGCTTATACGTTAGTTATTTATCATTAGTGGACGTTCCTCGAATTAGCATCGGACCTTGAATTAGAAGTCTTGTAACTCGGTGATTTTTTTAGTTATTTGTTTATTTATAAATATTTCTTGATCTTTTATTATTATTATTATTATTATTATTATTATTATTATTATTATTATTATGACGATGATTATTAAAAGAAAAGGTTGAAAAAAATATTAGATTTTGATCCCTACTCAAAGAAGACCTATGGACTTGTTATTAACCTTTTTTTATTTTAAAACATTACGTAAGGTCTATGTTGGTCCATAAAATTAGAAGATACTGCAACCTAACCAAAAAAATCCAAATCAAAACATGATGCTAACTTGACAAAAATGTAGTACTCATTATTGAACATGTTTTAAGGTTAAAAATATCTTTCTTGACCTACTTTGATCCTTAAGAACTATGAGATGCTTTGACCTAATAGTTAAAACCTAAGTTTAAACAAAACATGACGATAACTTAGTGAAAACATGTCGATATTATTTTTTGTTCTTCTTTTTTAATTTGAAATAAATATTTATACCCATATATATATACCTGCAAAGACAAATACATAGTTTTATGAAATAAGAATAATATTAACATAAGCAAATAAAAATACAAGAATGAATAGTGACCATGCATGAAGAGCAACATGTTCATTATTTACATTTTTGAATAGAAACCATGCAAAAACCGATTATAAAAGAAGAAAAAAGAAGGAAGGACCTTGCTTACCTTAGGGCCGGTTCTAGATTAGGAAGAAGCTATTGTGGTGGTAAAGATGGTGGTGTATTCGCGATGGTATGGTTTTCAGGTGGTTTTTTCTCTCTACTTCGAGTTTCTTTTTCTCTTTGAATTTTTACCTTTTTTTCTCTTTTTTTTCTCTTTTGTTTTTTTTTCTCTTCTTATTCTTCTTTCCCTGATGTTAGCTCAAAACACTTCCATTTTCAACCAAAAACCTTTTTTTATTATTTTTTTTTTGGTTTTTGGGTATATATATATTGACATTCTCTCTCTAAATTGACTCCTCTTGTTTCTTGCTTTGCCCGTCAATTTATAAGTAAAGATGAAGCTCCTAGAACTTTTCCTAGTGGAATAATCTTGGCCATCGATTCCCTTAGGCAATTTTCAACCCTTCATCATGGTTGTACACTTTAGTCAAACATGTTTGTATTGATCTTTTTGCACTATTTTTGCAGTGGCTTTAATAAAGTCGCAATCCAATTTTATTAAAGGATGAAAACTAAAAGAAACTACATTAGTTCGAAGAGATTTGACTAAATCAACAACTTGCATTAAAGAGAAGATCTAAATCACTTTAAAATTACAGGATTTATTTTTATTAAGTCCATTTAGTCTATCTTAGCCCAATCCTGTACATGGATTGAATGTGTTCAAGATAAGCCTAACCACCTAAGACACGTGGATTTTGAATTGGGTGATAACACTTTTTTTCTAACATTGATTGGGATAATCTGGGTGGTATTTGATTTGGGCTTTCGATCTTTTATATTTATTTTGACAAATCAACACTTTTTTTAGCCTTATTAAATCATCAAAAGAACCCAACCTAAAAAAATGATTTAACTCCTATAAATGATTTCCACTAACCTATAAAACAAGGTTAGAAATAGTTAGGTTTAATCTCCAAAAGAGTCCCAAGACCTTATGCCCAAGGATAATCATCTAGCTCCTCAATTTAATAAAAAATAATGATACATCCATATTACAAAATAATAAACCTACAAATCCATTAGAACCTTATAATCTAGTACAATCTAGAAGTTCAAATAAAAAACCATGACACCTCTGAGCATAACTCCCACCTAAAGGACTAGCACACTTATCCTAAAAGAATATATATAATATATTAATAAATGCAATTTTGTTTTCCATGAAATGTAATATTTATACTTAATTTCTTTAACCAATAACTATAACATGATTTAACTATGAAGGATTTAATGGAGAATGTGGAAATATTTGGTTTTTAAGGGAATTACATTAATATGAAGATTGTTAAACATATGACATGAATTCAATAAATCTTAATTGTATAATGGCTTTATATTGAATCAAGGAATCCTTTAGAGTTTATGATTGGTTTTTTCTTGAAAAAAAAACTTATGTGTTAATATGCTAATCTACCATTCTTTATGATTATGACATATTTTCCATAAATTAGTGCCTTCTTCTTTTTTTGTCAAAAGAATAATTTATTATATATTATGATTATTAAGTGTATTTAATATTCCTCTACATTTGTATTGTTCTTATTATTATTTTTAATATTTGCTTGTAATTGTAGATATAGCCGAATCATATAAAGATTTTATGTTGTGAAATTGTTTTTTTTTATTTAGGTTATATATTTATATATAGAATCGACTTTGCCCGGGTATACTACATTATTCAAACTGGAATAAGGCACAAATCTTTCCATGTATAAAAGACATCCTCCACCCTAAATAGAAGACAAAACTTTGCTCAGGTACAAACATATTATTCACCCAGGATACAAGGCATAACTTTATAGGGATATAAAGACATTCTTCAACCCAATTACAAGAAACAACTTTGTTCAGGTATAGATACATTCTCTAAATGACAAGTCCCTAAGCAACCAAACAAAAAAATACAAGAGCAAGCACGAGCCCAACTATAGAAAAGCCTAAATACAAATAGTGGTTGATCAAGTCTTTTCATTGTTTTATCATAATGGATCTAGGATTTATACCCATAACTTGGGCCTAAAAACACAAGATATGAGACATAGACCATGCTTAAAGGCATATGACATGAGGTATAACTTGAACCTAAAAGTTGATGGACTAGAATACATACCTAGGGTATGTAAACCTAGATGCGATGCATCTTTTAGTTTTGTCTTGTCACATTATATAGCTTAATAGAACATTATACCTAGGAAGGATGACATGACTTCCTATAATTCCCAATGGGTATGGCATAACTCTTAACTAACCCAACTAGCCTAAAAACCCTAGTCATTATATACTGGGCTTAAGGTCTCTTTTTCGCATATTTTAGCATACGAGGCCCTAGACCTAGGCATATATACCTCAATTTCGAGTGCTTCCATTTACTTTTTGTGCACCTATATAATTAAATCATAACTAGGCTTATTTAGGCAACATTAATCACATTAAACTCATTTTAAACTTAAGTATGTAACAGATCTCTTCTCCTTGAACAAGACACCACCACTTAGAACATGTTTAATTACAATAATGATTGTTTTTTAAAGTAATTTCATTTAAAATACATCAAAATAATATTTTTTTTAATTCATTTATAACATTAGCACATCAAAACAATCCAAAAACACTAAAAAATTATTTTTTTTAAATAAATTTTTGGCAAACAATATTTTGGCCATAATGCTGAACACATTCTTATTAGGAGCTAGAAATCCAAATAGTTGTTGTATGCCTATATGTTATTGTCCTTTTCCTATTTTTCCCTTATCACCATCAAAGTTGACGTGGTTCATGGATATACATATGAGGGAATGAATAATAAGGTAGGTGTGAACATTACATCTAGACATTCTTGTATACACATCTTCATTTTCATCATAAACTTTAATCATAAAATGCATCTCAAAAGATTATATCTTTTTATATCTCGTTTTACTAATTTAAACATCGAAGGGTCTCCTAAACAGCACAAGAGACTTGTTTCACATGTATTCGTGAGCTTTTAATCTTATTCTTCTTCTTCAACCATACAGCCTAGTTATTTGTCATTGAAAAGCGTGAATCTAGTTTTCAATTGATTTTTTTGAATCCGATTATCCAATAACAAGATATAATTTTGTCTTTATTGTGTCTAGTCCTTAGTTTCTTAATAGTTTTAATTTGGTACCCCAACTTTCAATTGATAGATTTTTAGGAGCTAAATCATTTTAATTGAGTTTTTGAAGTCATCTTCTCTTGATTTTAACGTGGTTTCTCCAATTACAAGTGTGCTTTTAACATACACATACACATTGTTTTTTGTTTGATCCATGATATAAAATATAATTTTTAAAAGTAGAATGACAAAGTGAAAACACAATCAAATTATATGAGTTTCTTTTTTTTGTAATCATTCCAAATAAATAAAAGCATAAATTCTCTTATCTCGTTGGAAGGATATCATTACATAATTATCTATGATTGTTTATATCTCTAGCAAAACCACTTAATTAAATATGGAGGGAAGTGAGATAAATGACCAATACTACTAGAAGAATTTCTCTTTGGATAATAATTATTGTGATTGCGATTGGTATTCTTATGATCGGTATAATAGGTATTTTTTTTATAGCTCCTATTTTGAATTGGATTTATCCATGTAGTAATAAAATGAACTAAGTTATAGACATGAAAGCTAAGAACTTAACTACATTTCTTTTAAATCAGATTTAAAAAAGGTGTGTTGTTGAGTTGTTAATAATTATAATACTTTATTCATATAAATAATTGATTTGCTACAAAAAAAAATGTTTTTTTAGTGAACATGCAAGTTAATTTCTTATTTTTTTCTTTAAAAAAAAGAAACAAATTTTGTTCTCTCTCATATTTACAATAGCTATGAACAATCAATTAAATCCAAGGGGTTGCGGATTGTATCATGTTCACAATATAAGCAAAACAATTTTTAATCAAAACAAACAAAAAATTTATATCAACACAAGTATGAAAATATTTTAGGAAGTGTTGGCATATAATATTCATAATATAAAAGAAGTGAGTTGAATTTTATAGTATCTTTAAATTGATGCAATTTTTCAAGATCAAGATAATGTCAATTTGTTTTTTAATCGGAATAACTGTACCAGTTAAATTAATTTACCTACTAAAAAACATAAAATAAGTATACTGTCAGTATCTTTTTTTTTTTTTATCAATTTAACTAAAAATCTTGCAATAAATTTATGTGCACTAGAGAAACTTTAATTCAAATAACATAAGAATAAAAATTTACACACTATCATAATTTATTATCAAACAGCACAACAAGAAGTCGAAACACGCTGAAGACATTCTTTCAAAAAGCTGACGAAAGCGAGCAAACAATAAAGGTCCTCATCTTGTACATATCAGACAGATTAAAACAAGGTTTTTCGACAACATAAAACAACGCAGCTGTCCACTGCATGGATCGGATCATCCAATGATGGAACATAAGAAGAAAAAATCTTCAAAACCTATATTATGGAGTTTAAGGTTACAAACAACATCACTACAGCATCTGTAAAGCAGCACCACGCTTCTCCTCCGACAAAACTAGCTGGGAAAATGGTGGACGCATTTATATATATATATACTGCAGCTCTACCACTAATTACATTGAATTGAAGGATGTCTATTCAAGTAAATCATGTACAACAACAACCTGCTTCTTTAGATACGCACCTCATGCTGCAAAAAAAAGGCAGGCAAAGCGCAATATTCAGTCTACTAAAATTTTGTTTGTCCTTTTCTCTTCAACCGTAAAGATTTCTCACATCGTAGCTGCTTCTGAGCTGGTTCAACAAGCAGCAAACGTGACATCACATAGGCTAACAGCTCTTCATGGTGGGAGAAGGTGAAATCCAAGTGAGCATATTCAAATTCAGTATATGATACTTCCACACGGGCTTCCTTCATCAACTTATAATGCTTTCTTACCATTGAAGGCCGAATCACATTGTCCTTTTTTCCAGCAACCAAATCAACTGGAATATCAATGAACCCATAATTTTCACCCAAGTCCAATGGTTCTGGAAATCCATACACATCCATGTTGGCAGATGCACTTCCATAATCATACATTCTAAATTTCCTTGCACGTTTCATTTGTGCAAGGTGGTGAGCCACATAAAAGGAAACTCCTGGCATGTCATTCATGTTATAGTGTGGTAACCCTATTACGCCCACCCAATTTGAGCTGTCTCCACCAACAACATAACTCATAAGGGTTTGAACCAGCCCTCCAACTGCTGGGTAGTTATGGAAGTCCCGAGCCAATTTGTTTAGCAACATGCGGAAGAATCTTGTTGGTATGTAAAAGGCAGGAACAAAACATGCCAGAATAGGAGCCAAAGGAAGGAACATATACTCAAAAGCTGTAAAGACTAAGGAGGAATCATGATGGAAGCCAGCAGGTGACATCAAAATCAATCGAGATAGTCTATGGGACTTCTCTTCAATCCGGCTTGTTATAACATACATCAACATGGCAGCTCCTCCCAAGCTATGGGAGATTGCACAAAGTTTATAATGTTGATCATCATTTGTTTCTTCCTCAAGATCGGGCTGGCTAATTTTCAATTCAGCACTTTTAACCTGGTGAATCTTCTCAATCATTGCTGGAATGTCCTCTCTCCCATGCTCATTGATGGAATACCGCCAATACCTGGTTCAAGTTTTTCCATTTTCATCACTACACGGTATAAGCAGGAAAGTGGGAATTGTTGCCTAACTTTTCTTTTAATTTTCATTGACACAGTTTTCTAAATCTTGCAGATTTATTTATCCAAATTAGAAATGAAAAGAAGACATTATTTCGTGATGAAAGAAATAAATGATCAAGTCAACATACTTCTGTGAGGAAATTTTCTTTTCAATATGCTCTCTAGAAACCAAACCACGAAAGTTCCCAAGGAAAACATCATATCCTGTAAAATAAAAAATAACCACTTCTTCAATCATAATGTATCACAGCGACTTCAGACAGTTTCAGGCCAAAAGTTACAACATACATACCTTGATCATATGCTGCGAAAGCTGGACTTCCAACAACCCCATTGGACACCCAACTGCACAACAAAAATAAGAAAGTGAACGAACAAAAAAAAGTCCAGGGATAATAAAGATGGGAGAGAGAGGGAGAGGGATAGTCCAACCAAGAAAAAATCAGCAATTTGCTTAAATGAACGAAGTTCACAAGTTTTGTATACAAGGAAGGTGAAGATAAGCAAAGCATCCACCAATGTATTAGCAAAAGTTGTAAATATGAATGACTACCAACTCTCTTCATCTGATTAACCAACTTTGTTAAGCATGTAGCAATATGTCTCTACTATGCATAACTAAGCAGAATTTCAAATTGGACAGACATAAAGAAAATAATCAAATCCTATTTGGACATCCCTGCTTCTATGTTTCACGACTCCCATAGAGCTGCAAGAAATACTCTATATTCTAGGTATTCAAGTTCAACCAACAGATACAAAGCCTATAATTGATGCAAAGGTGGGGAGACTAAATTTTCACATGCAATATACTAATAGTTTTTTTTATGCAATTCCTGGGAGTCAGATTTTTCAGGTTCTTCCATATGAAGATTGCACAGATAGATAAACTTAATCAATTAGCAATAGTTTCTCTAGATCATAATGCACTAGTTGGAGAGAGGGAGACAAATAGATTTAAATTTGAAGTGGGACATAACACATGCTTGCACCATGCCATACACGTCAGGACATCAGAATGGAAATGAATTACAATATGACTATTGCTAGGTGCTAGCAAATTTTCGAGTTCCAGAAGGATGGAACAGGAGAGTATTTAAGGAAAAGAATCTTGCTTCACCTGTTTGAAGTATGTTATGGCTCAGGGGGCAGATTATTGGCACAAGGAAATTTACACTAGATTTCTTAAGCTAATTTAATGTTTTGTTATACAATTTTACATTCAGTTGACTGAAGAAATTTATACTTTTTGTTGAAAGCATCAGAGGATATGTTACTAGTACAAGAGGGAGTCTATTACTAAACAGATGGATTTCTTAAGCTTTGGTTATTTGTTTTACATGTAGCTTGGATATGGGGCACTTGTTTGTGTTGAGACTGCCTTCATTCTGTAAATGCATGAACTCATTTGGAGCCTACACATAGAATTATCTCAATTTATATGTCAAATAAACGTCCAGTGGTATACTAAACCAGAAGAGGCAAGCTGACAGTCGATTTATACGGCATGCAAATCTTAAGGTGATACAACCTATACAAAGAAGAATGAATGGCAGAACAGCAATAAGTACTCAAAATCATAAAGTACCATAAGATCTCTATTTATTTAGATGCTCAGCACATATTTTATCCAGTTCAAGCATACGCTACACAAAGCAATGAAATATGAGCAAAATCAAGGGTAAAAATTCTTTCATGATTATTAATCATAGCAACTTGTAAATAGTGTTCTGAAATATTTTTTAAAGAAGCAATATGGTTTTTTTTTTTTGCTAATAGTTTTTACTTCCACTTCCACCATGGTATGTATTATTAGTGGGCTAATCAAGGAGGTGATTTAGGTATGACCTCCAATTTTTCCAAGCAAATATAGAATAGTAAAGTAATTTGACAACACCCCTCCAAAAAAAAATTCTATAAACCAGACCACTCTTTCCTTGTGTGAATTAGGATCGAATAACTCACCCCATAGATGAATCCAATATCCCATGTTGGAGGTAAACAGCTTTTTGAGAATCACGTCTGCAATGTAAAACTGTAGATCAGGCAGCACACATTTAAAATACAAAGTAACAGAACAATGTGGAAAAGAAATAACCATACCTAGGAATTCTTTCCAGAAGTAGAACATATCCATCTGAAGTGATCACACGAATAGCTTCATAAGGGTATCTATTAACAGAAAGAAGATAATAAATTTGAAGAAGATGAATAGCATAGCAATAGGAACACAAGCAACTAAAGTAGGCAAAACACTGCAATACCCAAGCTCAGTTATGACATCCTGGCAGGTTCGAGCATCTGTATTCAAAGAGTTGTGCAAAGTAGTTTTCGTCTCTGTAGGAGCTGGATCATCCTCTCCAAGTGTAGCTGCAGGTATAGATGTATCTGAAACACCACCATGGATATCTTCGTTGCCACTTGTCCAAGACAGAAACCATCTACAGATTGCTTTAAGAACTTCTGATGGCGAAAGAAGAAAATGTGCTGCTTTATGAAAAAAATCAAATATAACTTCTATGAAAACCTCGATTGCAAGATGAAGGTCCTGTTAACACATCACAGGGAAAATTGAAGATCATGCACGTTAATGGATACAAAAGGCAGAGAAAAGGAAAGAATAAAGGTTAACTGACATGTTAAGTCCACAAAAATACCTCAATGACTCCCCGTCTCCTGTCAGTGGTGCGGTGAATGACATGGTCCCTTAACGAATGAATTTTATTAACAGTGTGTAATGGTGAATTATGGTGGCTTCCTCTAGGAGAGGCTGTTGACCTCCTAATGTAAAATAAACGACAGAAACGGATAGGAATTCCCAGCAGAAACCTTAAGGGAAACAGAATCCATGAAAATAAGAAGATGGTCCACCCGGTAGAATGCCCACGATTCCTGCTGAAAGTACTTGCACGCGACATGCGTGAGCATTGAGATGATGGTGTTGGAGGATACATTCCATCACCATCTTCCTCTGTTGATGAATAATCCATGCTTGAAGTATCAGAATCCATGGGTAGCTCATGAATGAATTTGTTGAAAGAGGACACGCCACTACCGTCATCAGAGAGGGGGAAAAAAGAAAAGAAAAACAGAGTAAGAGGAAGGGCAACAAAGAATGCACATGGATATAATTAACGGTGGAGGAGTTGGTTTTATTAAAAGCGCGGACTAACTAGAAGGGTCAGCTAAGATGGTAAAAAGGGAACTCCCTCAATCAGTAAACATCAAAGCTAGGACGGGCCACAAATAAAAGAGGTTATCAGTGTGGATTAAGAAGACAGAGTATTGACACTCGAGACATCTGGGTTGGACAACAGGTTTTATGCACATATGATGTTTAAAAACAACAACAACAACAACAACAAGTCATTCACTCAAATGATCAGGAAATATGATAATTAATTCAGCAGAAACAGAGTGAATGCTTACTTCTCCATCCAGCGGGGTAATCGAGGCCCACGAAAAGTAGGCCTGAGCTCCCATCCTTGAAGACCTTCAAGAACATTAGCCTTTGCAGGCAAAATAGTCAACAAAATCGCAGACACTCCATTTATCAACCTCGCAATATTGTTCAACGACTCATACGTCACCGTCTTCACCGACCTGCTCTAAACAACAAATAACTCATCAAAACATAATTAAATTACATGCCCACTCACTCACCCACCCTAATTAAAATTGATCGCAGCTGCTTCAATCACAATATGATCAAAACCCACAGAGCTTTCATCTTTCTTCTTAAAAGAATTATATTTTGAGAAATGAAGAAGATTTGAGAGAGAGAGAGAGAGAGGACTCACTCTTTGATAACAGCTAGGACGGCGTCAACAAATCTCTGAATCATAACTGCGAAGATTTTGGGAAATTAAACTTTTATTACTCTATTTGACAGGACTCCAAATCCACCGCGGAAATAACTGCGAATTTGCAATATCTATAGCAAAAGCTGCTTTTGTTGGGAAACCAATTCTCTCTCTGTCTATCGCCTCGCCGATTTATGAGGAAACCCAAACAAAGGAACAACGGCGGTTCTTGCCGTCCTGAGGAAGTATTTTTATTGGTTAAAAATCAAGGAAAATAAACAGTTTAGATTCTCTTTTTGATTTTTAATGTGTACACGTGGGGAGATGTGAGTGGACAGTCATTTTGGTTGTCGCTTTCCTATGGGACACTTGTGTGTATTTTGCTACACGTAAGGGTGAGTCATGATGCTTGGAGTCTTAAAAGCGGGTATAATTTGGTGCCCGTGGTTTGTGGATTAGAATTTATGTGGATCGTTGATGGCAGGTCATGTGGGGTTGTATTACAGATGGACGGCTTCTGATGGAGTTGGGTCAGGGAGCGGTTAGGTATTTAGTCAAATATTGATTAAGGAAAATCTGAAACATATTTATTGCGTGTAATTTCAGGACACTCAGAAGTTTGTGTTCCCAAAATCATTGTCACGACATGGTATAGGGTCCGTGATAATACAATATGAACTAGTTAGTATTTTGAAACCCAGCGCCGTCCACTGGTTTTACCCACATTACTGTGGATTTAGGTAATTATCAATTATAGATATTTTGGGTCTAATAATTATATCAGCATCTAATTATATCAGGATCTAATTTATTTGAGTCTCATAAATATGTTAAATTCTTAACGACAACACTATATTCATGTGCTTGGACCTAATAATTATATTAGACTTAAACTAGCTGGGTTTGGCAACTATAATTATATCTCATTATAAATATAATTATATCAAATTTAAAGGATAACATAAAACAAAAGGATAGGAATTGAAACAAAAAAACAACATCATATTAGATCAATTCTAGTTAACTCAGGTTAACCTATTAAATTCATAGCTTGGGTCATGACATAAGCACAATGAGCTAACCTAATATGACAATTTATCCCATTCATTTCTCTTCCCATCTTTTCTCCCTAGTTGGGCCTCAATTAGGCTCGAGTTGTATGAAATTGGAGACTAAAATGAAGAATCATCCAAGAATTAGGGATGATAATCAAAAAATTACGAGTTGTCAAAGAATTAGGGACTAAGTAAATTTTTTTACAACTATATAGATAGTTTTAATGTTACAACTATAATTTGTATCATAGCTTAATGATAAGATTGATATAAAAATAATTTGGATATAAAATTATTAGTGGTATATATAATATTTATCCTAAAAATACCTAATATTTATATTATGGAGCCGAAAAGAATAAGGAAAAAAACACATCCTGAAACTTCACCCTATTCTCTCCCCTAGCCAAAAAATTTACCTTTTTTTAGCTCAAAAGTAAAAGAAAAAACAGCAAGGGGTTTATTTAGAATCGTTTGGGTAGGGCTACGAGATGAATGGGTTGCCTAAGATAAACCTCAAAGAATGGGTCTGGCAAGTATATCATACCCAAAGCATCTAGGCCTGGCGACAACACAAACCCAAGGTGCTTGGGTCTATCAACCATATGGAAACGACGAAAATACCCCTATATATAGCCTTGTTTTTGTTGAAACCTAAGGGTAAGTAACCATTCAAGACCCAAGTGCTTGAGTCTGGCAACCATATGGAAACGACAAAAACACCCCTACATGCAGCCTTGTTTTTATTGAAACTCAAGGGTAATTTCATATTTGAACTATTTTAATAAAGAAAAGGACGGTGAAGCCCCTCAGAAAAAGCAATAAAGGATGAAAAGTGGAGAATTACTATAAATGAGAAGATTGCATCAATTGAGAAGAATACGCATGGAAATTAGTTCTTAAACCAAAAGGAAAGAAGCCAATATATGTCAAATGAATCTACAAAGAAAAGAAGAATTCTAAAGGAGAAGTTGAGAGGTATAAAGCAAGCAGCAAAATGTTATAGTCAAAAGCATGAGATTGAATTTGATGAAGTTTTTGCTCCAGTTGCTAGATTGGAAACCATTTGATTAATAATTGCAATAGCTGCCTAATATAAATGGAAAATCTTCCAAATGAATATCAAGTTAGCCTTTTTAAATGGCTTTCTTGAAGGAGAGGGTCTACATTGAACAACCTATGGGTTATGAAGTGAAGGGACATGGAGATAAGGTATTAAAGTTTGAACAAAGCCTTGTATGGATTGAAGTAAGCTCCAAGAACTTGGTATAGTCATATTAATAGTTATTTCTTGAATAATGGATTTGTAAAATGCTCCCATGAATATGATATCTATGTAAATATTATAGAGAGTGGTGATACTTTTATTATATACTTGCATGTGGATGACTTGATTTTTATAAGTAATAACCCAAAGATGTTTGGATACTTCAAGCAAACAATGATCAAGGAGTTTAAAATGATTGATATTAGTTTTATGTCCTACTACCAATGGATTGATATCAAACAAGGGGAAGATGGAATCTTTGTGAGCCAAGAGAAATTCACAAAAGAGATTCTCAAGAAGTTTAAGGTGAAGGATTGTGTAAAAATAAATACTTTAGTGGAGTATGGAATGAAGTCGTCAAATAATGATGAATGAGAGAAGATAAGCTCTATAACATTCAAGAGTTTAATTGTGGGTTTAAGATATTTGACTTGCACTCATCTAGATATTCTTTTTAGAGTAAGACTTGTGACTAGGTTAATGGAGACACCAACTATAATGCATCTCAAAGCTTTGAAGTGAATTATTTGATATATTAAAAGTACCATAGATTTTGGCTTATTCTATAGTTACTCTAACAGCTTTGATCTTATGGGTTATAGTGATAATGACTAAGCTGAAGATATGGATTATAGAAAGAGCACTATATGTATTGTCTTCTACATAGAAAACACAACATTCATATGGAGTTCGAAGAAGCAATCTATAATCACATTATCAACTTGTGAAGTTGAATATGTAACTGCTATAACATATGTTTGTAATTCTATATGACTAAAAAGATTATTGAAAGAGTTGTAAATGTCATAAGAGAAGCCTGTAAAAATTTATGTGGACAACTCATCAGTCATTGCATTAACAAAGAATTTAGTATTTCATGACAGAAATAGGCACATTGACACAAGATTCCATTAACAAGGAAGTTAAAATATATGAAAACTCAAGACCAAGTCATATACACTTTCACAAAGCCGCTCAAACATGATGTTTTTTTTTAAGAAAAGAGATATGTTGAAAGTTATATGAAATCAAGTTTAAGGAGGGTTGTTGAAAACAAACTAGATTTTTGGTTTTTCTGAAAAATAGAGGAACGGGTCTACTAGTTGAGAACCGATCGACCTATTAAATTAAAGAAAGTGGTCTACTGGCTATATTAGCATAATTATTTTTCCTGTTCAGAAAATTTTTTTTTTTTAGTTTAATTCATTGTTTGTTTAAGACTTTAGACCTATAAATAGACTTGTAATCAAAATCATAAATATAAATGTAGAAGAGAGAAGATAAATATATATAAAAAAATACTTAATAAAAGATATATTCCTCTAAAATTTCTTCTTGTTTTCTAGCTTTGCAATTTAATATTGTTATCCATATTAAACTACTGCACTAATTTTCTTCCAACAAAGTCATCAGCTATAAACTTGCAGTGTAGGACTCCAGCACAGAAATGAAAGATGTGAATTTGACCATTCTATGCAATTAGGTATCCATATAAAGAAACAGTGCTGATGCGCTGATCAATAAAATACTGCAGATATCATCAGGTGTCAGCGGTGGCACCTCGGACAATATCAAATCAAGAATTAGATTTTTGCCATCACGAGTTCGAACAGCTTCAAGAAGATCAAAAACACCTTCAGTAGCACTCTAAATGCTAAAAATATGCAGCCGAAGTAAGATGAGAAAATAGGGGCTCCATTTCTTGAAGCAACCAAAGCTTTTAATGCAAGTGGCATAAAGAAAACCAGCATATCTTATGCTGAGATAAAAAGGTGCCAAAGCAGTAAACAAGACGTATTCAGCTCATATCCTCTTCAAATGATAGATATTAGCGTGTTCAAAACCTTAGAGATCTTTACATGATCAGTTAAAGTTTTCACTAAATTCAATGAGATGTTGATTAGCTTGATTATTAATTACATTTAGCTGTTTATCTATTATCGATAATGTTAAAGAGTTAATGTATGAAATGGAGATACAAGAGATACATAAAATTTATGACTCCATCGAACAGAATGCTTCCACATCAAATAAAGCACCTTTACTTTACTTTAGTTGGTAGGTATGTACTGGATAGATGTCAGTGACATTCCAAAAAATTTACAAGATGTTCTTCAAAGTGAGATATGATGCTGTTGCAGAAAGCTTGTTCGAAATTTCTGTAGGGTGAAATAAATCCCAGAACAAGTTAAGAGTTCTAAAAGAACATGGAGTTTCGTTAGGAACGCATTGGCCATGCTCATTTACTTTACAGCAGCCGTTGAGTTCAAAACTGAAACCTGAAACTCGTGAATAGAAATAGGTGTGTTATTACTAACAGGACAGAATGAAAGATTTGACAATAAAATGGACATGAAGAGTCGAAGAATGTTGAGTAGTAAGCATTACCTGGAGATGCAGTATATTCTAACCCAAATCCAATTGCATTAAGGTAGATAAATCTTGCATCAGCCAAATCGTTATTCAATTGATTTACAAGTGATATGAGTCGGCTGTTAAAGTAGTTTACTGCATCATTCATGTAGTCAACGCATAATGAGCCTTTTGTGTCATAGTTAGCAGTAGAATGTGGTGCGCAGCCGATAGGTCCGATTCCATTCAGCGCCACTTTCCTTGCTCCAGAATTGTACAATGCCTGTGAAGACGGGAAGAAATAATAATAATAATAGATGTTCCATTTAGCAAAATATAGACGCTTCAAATTCAGTGGACAAATACATGTATACTTATTGCTATACTGACCATAATTTGTTGAGAATATTGTTTAATAAGTGCTTCTGCATATTTGTCTGGAGTGTATTGACTGCTTGTATTGTAGGATTGTGGCATGAAATAGTTGTTTAGATAATCGTTACTGCCGATTACGGACCAATAAAAGCACTTGTTAAGGTGGTTGGCTGCGGACTCTTTCCCTAACATATCAACTATGCGCGAGACAATAGTCTGATGATTTTCCAACTGTTTGCTAAATTCAAGGTTAACACCCTGCAAACATATATTTTCATGTTTAGATTTAGGACAGACACGTAAAATATAAAAAAAGTATAACTAATTTACCAATTGCTTCCCGGTTTCTTGTCTGATTCCTGCGGAACCAGATGCGTAATTTACACCTTTGAGAATTTCAGAGCTATTGACAGTCAGAAAGGATGGAATGAAATCGTCAAAGCCAAGAAGTTCACCTGTAAGGAGAAACTGTGCGCTTAGCTTGAATCCTAACTAAAACAACCATAAATAGATAAATCCATAGTAGGAATTAGCTTCCTAGCTAGGTCCTAGCAGAAGGACCCATCACCAGATTTTTGAAAACTTTTAGTCACAAGATTGTATTTGAGACATAACATGTATGATTTCTAAACCTCTTCTTCTAGGAAACTATATATCAAGAGATGGAGAAGAAGGCCGAACCCATTATATCAGCTATAGTTCGACCATTGGTAAACCTTCCTGTTGGACCCCCTGGGAAATCAATCCCGTATGGAGGATAATTGACTTTAGCTATAGTTTCAAGGTTGTTATTATTGCCACTATCCACTAGTGAATCTCCAAAGATGAAATAACAAGGCACTTTTGGTTCTCCATGGACATGATCTTGCTCACAAAATGTAACGATTAACAAAAGAAATATAGATAAATGCAATTTTGTCTTGTGCGCCATGATCAACAAACAATTTTTGACAGATAATGGAGAATGGTAAAAAGAAACATAACGCAGGGTTATGCAGATAATCAAGGTGAGCAAATGAAGGCTGAAATCAGAAGAGTTATATATAAGCTAACATATGAAGAAGTTGATAAGATAGTAAAGCCAAGGAAAAAATATTAACAGGGTGCCAAGGAAGATAAAAATAGAACATTCCCAATGGAATTGGGACATATAATAGTCAAAGAACTCCAGCATCTAAACTTCATAAGCCAACGAAGATTTTCTGTTCTTTTCCTATTTTATAGCTTTCAACATATGATTAAACACTCTTTTCCTTTTTATTTGAATATTTAACGATGATAAAAATAGAAAAATTCCCACTAGAATTGGGATAGGGTGAATCCCTGTACCAAAGAACTCAAGAGGGAGGGGGAGCATCTGAACCTAGTAAGCCAACGAGGAGAACGAAAAGTAGCCTTAAAAATGTACTTTTCTTGTATTCTTTTCCTATTTCATATGGTTATTAATCTTTCTTTCAACATATGATTAAACATTCTTTTCCTTTTGATTTGATCCATCCTTACTATATCCTACACAGATACCAGTGAATAATTAAGTAACTTCCAGCAGTAACTGCAAAATAAGTCCAAGAAGCCATGTGAAACCATTTTCATTTAGACTAATAGGAAGTAATTGTATGACAAAAATGAGTTTGAAGACTGAATTGAAACGAGAAGAGAGAAAGAAGAAGGCAGCAACTGGAATAATATTAAATTTAAAGGATGACCGAGTGCATTTAACCTCTATAAAATATATCATGAGGAGTTCTAGTGATAAAAAAAAAGAAAAAAAAATTCTCACTCAAACCAATAAAAAAAATATATAATGAGAAATGTAGTGAATGAAAACGGATATAATCTTAAATGGAGAGTAACTTAAATTTAAAGCAATCAAGTATACAAAGATCAATGATTCGAGGTAACTTTCTCTACATCGTTTTTCTACGTCATAATTCTTGTGATAGAATTATGAACACAGGTGCAATCTGAATTACATGAGAATATCAAAATAACATTGCGATTTATATTTAATTTATTAATACAGTATATTTTTCCTGTAATACATAGTTTTATATTAATAAATATAACTTTAAACCAATCTAAAATATTATCAGGAAGTTCTAAAAGCCTTTTGTCCTTTAAAGTGAAAATTTTATAGCCATATAAGGTGAGGAAAGCTTTCAAATAAAACCAAAAAGTTACTATTCTAAATTCATTATATTTTTTTTAGTTGATTTAGAATTATTTTTACTATTTGGTTTAGAACTCTTTTATTATTTTGTTCAAGTTTGTTTAGTAAGTTATTCCTAGTATATAATCAACTTGGAAGAGCTATAATATTAAGTTTTGAATAGAAAAAATATTGAGTAATAAATTTTGGAATTAGGGTTTTTTTTTGGTGTGATAACCCTATTCATTAGAATTTTGTATTGGTTTTTGCCTTTTTTTTTCTTCTTCTTCTTATTATTATTTTTGCAAGAGTTGGTTGCAGAGACGTGCTCAAATATAAGGGATAATGAGGTTCTTTCTTAGGAAGAGACATTTAGGAACTATTGATAAAAGGCATGTGGAGACAAATTACAAAATTTACATGTTAATTGAAAGTAATAAACATGCAGAGGTAAGTTGAAGAATAATCTCGTCGATTAGCAGAGATGAAGAAGAGAAATTAGAGAATCGTGAGAAGAATGATCACTTGTGAGAAGAGTGATCATAAATACATGGCTAGTTTGAGAATGCCTTTTCAGAAGCATATTTAGAGGAGAAAACTTCTTGATCGGGATAAATGTGGTGTTAAAACTAAAAAAGAAAAATATGATTCTAGTTTCTTTATGTATGATGTAGAAGGAAAAGATTTTGATGCAGAAATCTTGGTATATGATGACACTAAGTATGCAAAAGATGTTCATGCTATGTTAGTTGAGATGAGCTATAATCTTAATAGAGAAACCATCCATAAGAAAGGAACCAAATTAGATATGGTTCTAAAGATAGATTTTTTATGAAGCATATTGCGAAGGATGTATATCACACCTGCTTAAGGAAAACTCTAGAATTGAAAGAGTAAAAGTTGATGTTCTTGGACTTCATATAAAAGTTATGAAACAAATATCTAAAATTTCACCTAGTAGAGAAATTAGGATGCATTTTGTTAGTGATGATATAAAGATACAAGAGAGAGATTGTTTAGTCCTTATAATGTTAAGTTGTTAGTTGAGTTAAAGTTTGACTGTTGCAAGAGTTGTTGCATATAGTCTTCAAATTAACCATAAGATTGGTCCCATTGCTTTGAAGGATAAACATGTTAATGACAGGTATGATATTTATAATGAAAGAAGCTGATGGAATTTTGATTAGACACGAGATAAGGATATGAACAATTTAAACTTGAGGACAAGTTCTCTCCAACCCAATAAGACTGATATGGAAGATTTTCCCCTAATGCAGATCCTTATAATAATAGGTGTTGCACTCGAAATCATGGTGACCTTTAAAAATTTCTCTCTGAAAAACAAGAATAAATATTTAGCATCTTGTTCTTAGAGGGGAAAATGTCTAATTTAAGGAGTCGCCACCTAGTATTATGGTCACTAAGAACCCTAACTAGTCAATAGAGATTCTATGATACGAGACTTATTACGCGAAAGAAAAGATATTATCACCCCTTAAGCGTTCTACTTAAGGTAGGCTGCATTGCTGGTTTTTGTCTTAAATTGCTAAGAGTTTGTTATATTCTGTTTTTTTATTTTTTTTTATGGTCTACTTATAATATTCCTAACTTTGGTGTTAATGAATATTTGACTATCAATATTTTCAATTCTAGTGTTGGTAAATATTATGTAAACCAAAACATATGGTATTCCTGATCCTAGTGTCAGTGAATAAATCAGTAAGATTTGGATTGAAAAAAAAAAACAATTTTTATTTATTATTTTTTTAAAAAAAAGACAAACATGTATTGCATATCAGATTCGCATTTCACAGTAAAAGTCTACGAACGAATATATAGTAAAGTCAGCAAAAATAGTGTTAAGGATCCATAAATAAATCAAAAAGGGTTGCCGAATGTTTTCGAAATTTTCTGATATCTAAAAAGGTTTGTTTGGCTAGATTTCAAAATAAAAGAAAAATGGCATAAGAGTGTGTTTTGCCAAACACACCCTTAACTTAAAGGAAATTGGGTTGGCTGGACCTGAGACCTAGACCCAGCCCAGTCTCAATTGTTTAGGCTGGGCTGGGCTGGGCTGGGCTGGATCCAGCTGGCCCGGCCACTATTGCAAGCATGCGTGAATTATTCACGCATGCATGCAACAATAATAGGGTAATTAATTTAGCAAATGGGGAATAAAGAACTTGTTTGGCATGACTGTTGCTGAAGGCAAAGCTGAGGGAGACGGTCGAGCGCTGCTCACAATTGAAAATCCAACTTGATATTCACGTTGGAGACAGGGTTACTAGTGGAAAAGGAGAGCTTCTAAATGGGAAACAAAATCTCAAACAAACTCATTCTCTTTTTTTTTTCTTAATTTAAATTTGATTAAAAATAAAATTTAAAAATGGATAATTATCATTATCTTGATGATCTTTTTAAACTAAAGATTAGGAGAGAACGACAAAAACACATTATAGTCCCTAGTTTTCTCATAAGTTGAAAAATCACACCTTTAACCGAAATCAATCCTTAATCTTTTAATTTCAAATTTTAAATCCCTTTAAAATTAAATTAAAAGCAAATAGGTCAAAATTGAGTTATAACAATTACTCCCTCTTTACAATACTTATGGTACAAAGGTAATGGAATTTTTTTTTTTTTGGCTTTGTATAGTAAGTTTTGTAAAGAAAAATATGCATGAAAGCCCTTTCCCCTTTTTGCAAAACTTCAAAAGTGATCCAATTGTTTCAGGCGACATGCATGTTGGTGAAAAATGCGAAGATTTTTTTCCGAAAGTGATCTAATTGTTCTAGGCGACCTGCCCGTTGGTGAAAAATATGAAGATTTTTTGAAAATAGTCTAACTGTTCCAGGCGACCTGATTGTGGGTGAAAAATACAAAGATTTTTCAGAAGTGGTCATATTGTTCTAGGCGACCTGTCTGTTGGTGAAAAAAACATGAAGGTTTTTTAACATTGGTCTCATTGTAATGGATGACTTACCCATTGATGAAAGATATGGAGATTTTTTTTACAAGTTAGTTTAATTCTCATGGGTGACTTGCCTAAGTAAAAAACTCGAAGGGTCTTGTTGTGATGGGTGACTTTTCCAATTAAAAATTACAAAGATTTTTCGGGTGGCCTAATTCTTATGGGCGGCCCGCTTTGATAAAAAATTTCTCAAAAGTAAAAAAATGTCAAGAGTATTTTTTTTTATTTTTTGGCCATTTTGAGGGTGGCCTTCCTTATGATGGATCCCATCGGGGATTTCTCTTATAAACTTTTGCAAAACATATTGTTCAATGTTTTAAAGTTAGATGATATGCATGTATCTTTACCTGATTCCAAATATAGACCATCATTTCTTCTCAATCTTCTTTGTTGCTTGATTGGTAAGGTCTGTTATTTCTGAT
>Ga0325400_1000843_pt1 | contig 24071 bp, 26 predicted proteins | sample PopdelMetagenome_2_FD_205662 | JGI IMG/M metagenome (GOLD analysis project Ga0325400, IMG submission 205662) | Populus deltoides microbial communities from Bellville, Georgia, United States - Xylem-PdKOR-R1 | ecosystem: Host-associated > Plants > Phyllosphere > Stem > Wood/Secondary xylem...
ATACAGCACCTATAGTTTTGGTGATTGATGATTTGGTAGTATTTAAGATTTAAAATTGTGTTAATAATTGTTTTTTAAAAATTTATTTTTGATATAAACACCAAAAAAATAAAAAAAATTAATTTAAAAATTTTTAAAAACATTTTTTAAACATAAAAAAAAAAACAAAGACTAGTCCTATGTTGCCTGTGGTGCCAATTGACTAATTAGATCTACGAACTAAATTTATCTGTATTAAGCCAATCACAATGTAAGAATCTATGGCAGCTAGCAGTCATTTATAATATTAAAGTCTTCTACATCAATCAATACAAAATCTTCTAATAATACTCATGAAATTTACAGATTTTTTTGCCGAAGAGAAATATTTTTTTTATTTAAGTTCAAAAGAATATAATTTACGTTCTAGATGCAATATATTTCTTAAAATAAAAGAAGATATCAATGCCAATTACGCTATATTTTGTTTAAACACACACCAAATTATATTTTGAATAGGTGAAAGAAAATTGTAAAACAAATTAAGCCTTGGAATATTATACCGATTCAAGTTTTGTCTTTTTAAATTTTACTATAATTTTGTTTGTAATATCGTTGATATATACAAATATAAATTTTCTATTGAGATATTTATAAATGAATTGTTACATTAATCTGATTTTATCTGTAGTTTTATCTGTAAAAACTTACATATTATTATATTATTTAGTTTTTTTATTTATTTTATTTCTATTGTGATTCTCTTAGTATATATAGAGTATATTTCCATTAATTTTTATCAATAATCAAGTTAAATTATATCAATTTTAAATTGATTTGTTTTTTTTTTATAAAAAAACTCAACTAATGGTTAATAACTATGATATTACCAAGCATGTTTACACCATATGGATTCTTCCAAAATTATTTGAAGAATCCTCGATGAGCACCTGCTCCCTTCTCTATATAAAACAGTACCAAGCAAGGAGATATTTGAGATACGAAACGTCTTAGTTTCTCCTCTCTCGTTAACCTAATTATAAGGAGGGACCGAGGAATTAAAGCCAAGAAAACCAACAAAGACAATGGAGTTTCTTTCATCGAGGCTAACAATAATGTCCTCTTGTTTTTATTCTACGTTGGTGCTCTTTCTCACTGTTGTCTGCACCGTCAGTTCCTTGGTAAAGCTACCACCTAATGTAACTATTCCGGCCCTTCTGGTCTTTGGGGATTCCATCGTTGATGCAGGCAACAACAACGACCTTAAAACACTTGTCAAGAGCAACTTCCCTCCCTACGGCAAGGATTTTGAAGGCGGGATTCCTACAGGAAGGTTCTGTAATGGAAAAATCCCTTCAGACATTATAGGTAGGACGACGACCTCTCTGTTATTTTTTTATTAACATGCTGTAACATTCAAAGCTAATCTTTAGTTAGTTTTAGGGTTCACATCTCCTAAAACTCCCCCGGTTTCATTTTCATAGCGTGAAGAGTAACATCAAATTATTTTGAAACTAAGATAGGTATTTAATATGATATTAATTAGAGATTTGATAATGAAATGATCATTGCTTTTAATTAATTAAAACTATATTCTCTTAATACAAAATAGAGCAAATCCATGCAAATTTAAAATCATTTTTTTTTAATATGAGAAACGTGTTAATAATGATATAAATTATTTTGATATCTTATCCAATAATTTAAAATTTAAAATTATAATAACTCTTTAATGTAATTTAAATTTAATGTTAGACTCAAATTGGGTCTTGAAATAATTAACAATTATAGATTTATCCTTAAAATTCAAACTCAATCGCAAGTAAAAATGTTAATATTTTAAACTATACCGTTTATTTTTATATTTGAAATCACGTTTGAGCGCTCTTGATTAAAAAAAAAAAAATATTAAATTAGTGTATATTTTAATGATTATTGATAATTTTAATATGCTAATATAAAATATAAAAAAAATTATAAAATTATTTTAATATATTTTTAAACTAAATATTTTTTTAAAAATTCTACCTTGACAGTAATAAACACTTGATATAAAAGATGGTTCCCGGCAGAAGCAAGAGCACGGTGATTTATGATATCCAGATCGGTAAAGTTAACATGGGATATTTTCTTAGACCAAATCTAGTTCTAATGGCATCATGAGCCATTGGATTAGCAGTTAGAACAGTATTTCGTTATAAATTTTTCTTTGGGTCCAAGAATGGGTACAACAGGGCTTCCTTCTTGGAGAAATCAAATTGTAGGAATTAGGATATACCCGTCTTATTATCAATGGAATAATCACCCATTTGGGTGTACTAACTTTTTACTCTTTCCCAATTCAATACAAAAGTTTTGCCGCTCTAAAAAAGAGATTGTAAACTAGTTCAAGCAAAACAATCCGATCACTTAAGCCACTGCCTATGAGTCGACAACTCATTTTTTGACAGGCACATGATCAGAGCTCCAAGCTCCTCCCACTACCTGGGAGCTTACGGTTTCATGTTCTATTCCACTCTTGAACAGGGTTCTTTTAAAAGAAAATATGATGACGATCTTTAACCTCAGAGAGAGGGAAAGTATGAGCTTACGACCTGTTGTTCTAGATCTTGACGAGCAACCTCTCTTGTTTCGGGTTTTGTTTTCAGCTAAAGAATTGGGAATTAAGGACACATTACCAGCATATTTGGACCCAGCAGTTCAACCTCAAGATCTCATAACAGGAGTAACCTTTGCTTCAAGTGGCTCTGGCTTTGATCCCTTGACACCCAAATTAGTGGTGCATACATTCTACCATTACTTTACTCTATTCTTGTCAAACATGAATTTTTCCCTTTTTGAATCCTCTCAATTCTAATTCTGGTCAAATTTGGTCACAGTCAGTCCTGTCGTTGTCAGATCAATTAGAACATTTCAAAGAATACATAGGGAAGCTGAAGGCGATAATTGGAGAGGAAAACACAATTTTCACCATAAGGAATAGTCTATTTCTAGTAGTAGCAAGCAGCGATGACATTGCCAATACCTATTTTACTCTTCGTGCAAGGAAATTGCAATATGATGTTCCTGCTTACACAGATCTAATGGCTAACTCAGCTTCTAGTTTCGCGCAGGTAAGCATCTAATTCAAATATTTCATATCTATCACATGAATAAATGTTTTTTTTTTCAATAGTAATATCAATTTTTGTATTTGCATTCTATGTTTTTCTTGCAAGGAATTATATGAACTTGGGGCAAGAAGGATTGTTGTTTTCAGTGCACCACCAGTTGGATGTGTACCATCGCAAAGGACTTTAGCAGGGGGAGCTGAAAGAGAGTGTGCAGAAAACTTCAACGAAGCAGCAAAGTTATTCAACTCCAAGTTGTCCAAGAAGTTGGATTCTCTTGCTAGCAGCCTGCCTAACAGCAGGCTTGTCTACATAGATGTCTACAATCCACTTCTCGATATCATTCAAAAACCCCAAAAATATGGTAAATGACCCATTCCCTTGAGTTTTGGATAGTTTGAGAAGTATTTGTTACTTATCAGAAAGTGCTGGATCGGTTATCATATAGGATACGGGGCCATACGAGAGATTTTGAAATGTTGGTGCTCCATAACCTGTGCCACTGTATTTTGTTGTTTTCAGGTTTTCAAGTTGCAGATAAAGGATGTTGCGGTACTGGGATTTTAGAGGTAGCTGTATTATGTAACGAGCATACTTCTGAGACATGTGCAGATGTTTCCGATTATGTATTTTGGGACAGCTACCATCCAACTGAAAGAGCTTATAAGGCACTCGTTTATCCTCTCCTTGGAAAATATCTGACCAAATTATTCTGAGGCATCTCAACTTGCTATGGTCATGTTTTCATTCGCCTTCATGTACACTATTTCTGTGTTTGGTACTTGGTATTGTGGGGATGGTGTGAAAAAAGCTTAGATGGTAAACATCACAAGCTTTTCTGCAAAAGTCTAGAAAGTGGCAACCATTTCGAAGTCCAAATAATGTGTGTTTTGTGCTTGAAATAAGTGTGGCCCTGAACTTTTCCTTCATGCATGCATCTAATAATTAAATTTCAAAAATAAAAATGATAAATTCATTTTTTTTGTAGTATTTTTTTTTTCTTTCTTTCTAGGGTTTTGGGTATCTAATCAGAGAAAAATGAGTATTCCGTTAATTGCTTCTAAGCTTTTAAAATAAAATTAAGATCACATCGAAACTTCAAGAAAACAAATGTTAATATTGATAAAATTTGATTTAAATAGGATGAAGATGAAATGCTTGTGAATCTACAATGATTAAAATAATTAGTTTTTTTTTTTACCATAGTTATTAAAATTATACTGGCGCCTGATAGGTTAATTCTAAAAATTATTAATCTAAAATATAATTTGATCTGAATTTTAATTTAAAATAAAAATTTTAATATATAATTAAATTTGGTTACTCTGTGACCTAACTTATCCAATTAAATATAACGAAGTCAGCACTGGTAAACTATTTTTTTTTTTAAGTAGAAAAATAAAATTTCATTTTAACTCGGGTTTAACAAGTATCCAATATACTACCAGACTGGCCGGCACCATCTAATAACTAGCCTTTTGACCTAATAAAAAACAAGGGACGGCTGTCAAATTGAATCGAAACAGCATAGAAAACCCTGATACTAGAAGTGAGCATAGCATTTCCACGCTCTAAACGCATCGGTTTATTCCTTCCCTAAACGTAATTTTAATTTCGACTCGATCGTTCCTGTTCAGCGAGTCAGCACTTGCCGCTCCCGCTTTTCAAATCAAGCTCCTTTTAGGGTTTTGGTGAAAATGGAGCCTGTAGCTTCAGTAGTAGACAAAATCAAAGGCGTCGCAAAATCAGGCCAAGACTTCGTCGACGGCCTCCTTCGCCGCCGAGAGAATTCTTCTCGCCGCAATCCGGTACTTGCAAATTTCTTCTCTTTATTGTTAATTTTCATCACTAATTAATTTCTTGCTCCTGTAGTTAATTGAATTTTCAATATTGTTAGCTAGAGCAATCTGAACTAATTGGATTCCATTATTAGTAACTTGATAGAAATCTGGGTTGCTTAAGCTTGACAGAAACTTGCTGGTTTCTTAGGTAACAGCAAGCTGTATGATGGAGCTTTACATCTCTTGCCATTTTATTATTTACAGATTGAGATACTGAAACGGCTGCAACGGGAAGCGTTTTCAGATCTAATGAAGCTAAGAGACAGGCAGGATAAGGTTGAGAGAGTGCTTTCCTTTTATAAAACATTTAAAGGGAGTCCTTTTCAAGAAAACAGTACACTTGTGAGGGGAGAGGTTGATGCTTCGGGAGCGATATTGATGGTGGGTGATATTGATCAGGAGCATTGTGATGCTGTTGGTAGAGCAGGAATAAAAACTGGGATTAGTTCAAGGTTAAGTTTTGAAACAATTGTTCGGCAGAAGGATTCTCTTTTGGCAGAGTTTGTGGCTAGTCAAAAAGGCGTAGTAGAGATTGGTGGTGTCTCGGAAGGTGCACTTACTCTAGCGAAAGTGTTGTATACAGCAAATGTTAATGACTGGTTTTCTGCTATTGTAATCCCAGTAGGAGCTCAATTTAGAGATCTTGATATGACTGCAAACTCTTCCAATCAGGTATAATTTGGTTGCCAATGTTAACTTTAATTTTTGTTTCTTTGCTTGTTGTGTACTTGAACAATAAAACAGGAAATGCTTGCTAGCTATGTTAGGCACCAAGACCTTCCAGCGGTTTTCTTTCTGTTTTGTCGTGTGGCTATTATATTCTTTTAATGGTTCAGATGAGTTTGCTTGACCATATTGAAGCAAGGTGCTCCCATCGAGACATTCATGTTTCATTCTATTCTTAATTGTGATGTGAATGGAACTATGTTATATCCTGATGTGTATTTTGATAGGAACTGTTGCTGCAGCTGTCTCCAAATTTATTTAGTAAAATTAATTGAGGTTCTCATTTCATGGCAGAGACATGGTGTTACCGATCTTTCATCTGTTGGACCACCACTTTTGAATCAGCACAATGACGCGGCAATTGGCTTAACAGTGAGGAAATCAAATGTTATCGCTATGATGGCTCAGTCTGTTTCTGGACTGCGAAGGCAGCCATTTTTTGATGGAATTGGTCATGACTTCGGCACTTTCGGCCAAATTGTTTGTCAACTTCCAAAAGGAATAAAATTCTCACTTATAGGTCTGCAGCAAGTCGCTAAATCATGTAGTCACCACAGTAATCTCGGAGCCCTTGCCATTCCTGTTGGCTTTCTGAAACATCACGAATCTCCTGAAATATCGTTCCAAGACTCTGCACTACCTGTGGGAGCAAGCAGCCAAGAGATCACATCAAGAACTGGATATATAGCTCTAAAGTTGGAGTCGGAACTTGATGAGAGTACTAGAATTGGGGGTTGGATTGAGATGAAAAACTCAAATCCCAAGCATTTACAATGGGCTTTAAATGCATTTGATGACGCGGAAGATGAATTTGGATGGGGTCTGTGCCTCAGCGGGGTTTTTGTAGATCCTACCAACCATGGTCGTTTGCAAGCCGAATCATATGTAAAATTGAATATAGGGAAGAAATTCTGCTTGAAACCAGGCATTACATATTCAAGGGATGGCAATGCCAAAATATTAGCACTTATGCTTAGATCCAACTGGTCCTTCTGATGACCAGGGGCTATCTTTTTCACAGCAACATGAAAGGCTCCCTTTTTCGGGGCCGTGGTATCTTCTCTTCAATTATATTGTTCTTAGCATGCCATCATTTTTTTTCCTACTTATTTGCAAGTGTGAGCTGCCAAGATCTTGATGCTAAAGAAGGGCAGAGAAATATTTGCTCTGATAATGTTTGCAAATCATTTTAACAATGAATTTTTAGCTGGGCTTAAGTATGATCTTGGCTTTGCTTTTGGGATTAAACTATAATGGTTTTGTTTCGGAGAAAAGCATATGGAGAAACTGAAATTTACTAAATTTTTCCTTCAAGTATTACAGCATTTATTTTTATTTTTCAAAATTCAATCAAGTTCTAGATTGGATTTTTTTTCTATCATCATCAAAGATGGTTTGATTGCTAAATGATATCATAACAGTTCAAAACAAAAGGTATGTTACAAAAACTCATTAGGGTTAGCATATCATTAATTATTAAGTAGAAAAAAAAAAGAGTTCAATTACTTCATTAAAAAAAAATTCAATAATCTTATTAAAAAAATAAAATTGAAATCATAATTGTTAAACTTGGCCAATTTGGAGCTTGATTTAGTCCAATTTTTAAGTTAAATTAGAAAAAATATTAAATAAAACAATATGATTTTCAATAAAAATATTTAGCCAGATCAGTAATAAATAAAAAAAATAAAATAATATTATTTTAATATAGATATCGATCCGATCCCTGATAACTGTTGACTCTAGTTTTGTAATGGGCCACCACTTGGCCTTGTCATAACTAGGCCCTATGATTTCCAATACAGTAATCTGGGCTTAGCCCTTTATGCTGGTTTTTCTTTCTTAGAAAGGAAAAATAAGTTCCACGTGGCAAGCTCATAAACAACAACGATCTCACCGCCACCGTTTCACACCGTAGATAAATATCGGGCTACCCTATCCCAAACAGTATAAAAAATCTTCTGCTTCCTCGAGAAGGCTAACAATAATTTCTTGTCGCTGTAGCTTCTATTTTCTCTCAGTCAAAGAGAAAAATAATGTCGACGGGCCGGAAATTTATTCTGAAAAGCTCAGACGGAGAGTCATTTGAGGTCGAAGAAGCTGTAGCCGTTGAATCGCAGACTATAAAACACATGATTGAAGATGATTGCGCTGATAACGGTATCCCCTTACCTAACGTCACAAGCAAGGTTCTTGCTAAGGTGATCGAGTACTGCAAAAAGCACGTTGAGTCCCCTAAATCGGACGATCGTCCTTCTGCTGCTGATGATCTTAAAGCTTGGGATGCTGAATTCGTCAAAGTTGACCAGGCCACTCTCTTCGATCTCATCCTGGCATGTTCTTAATCTTTACTTATTTTGTGTGGGTTTTTCTGTTATGGGTTTTAATTAATTGCTAGGGTTTTGATCTAATTGCTTTAATTGAATTCTAGGGTTTTAATTTAATAGCTTTAATTAATTACTAGGTTAGGGTTTGGATTTGTTTTGACCGCTTGTGTGGCTGTTGAAGTAATGAAGTCTACGGGATATAATGTGAATCAGGAAGTCTTTCTCATTGGGGATGTTGAAGTTTATGCCTTCAGATATTTTTTTATAAGACGTTTGGTGTTATGAATGTTGCTGATGCAGTTTGCGGCATGAAAGATGAGAGATAAGAAAAAGAATTGGCTTAGAATTTTGCAATAGTGTCGATTATGTTGGCTCGCTGGGTTTAATGGAAGCTCTGAATTGAGCCTACTAACAGTATCTGTGGCTGTGAGCATTCCATGGGGTGGCGCCTGATGGGAAAGTTTGGTAATAGATCTCAAGAAGTCATATTTGTGCATCTGAGGATTTTTGTTTACTGTTGAGGGTTATAAGAATAAGATGTAGTTTATGTAGATGAAGATCTGCTTGATTTTGTTGTTTGACATATTTTAATGTTCTTGCATTTCTGGCTGTAATTATGTCTCTGTCTAACATTTACTTGAATTCTGTGTGGTGTTTAGGCTGCCAATTATCTGAACATCAAGAACTTGCTGGACCTCACTTGTCAGAGAGTGGCTGATATGATCAAGGGCAAGACTCCAGAAGAGATCCGCAAGACATTCAACATCAAGAATGACTTTACACCAGAGGAAGAGGAGGAGGTTCGGAGAGAGAACCAGTGGGCATTTGAGTAGAAGGAAAGAAGTTCAACCTGTATTTCTAATTGCCTTCTGTGTTGGACATGGATGGATGTTAAGGTTTTAATGCTTTGCAAACAATTTCCATTTTGTTTCCATGTCCCTTATCTCTCCACGTCAGTTTCAATGTGTTGATATGGTATATGTCCTTGCCTTGTGATTTCTTTGTGTTTTAGATTACCTAATTATGCCATCTGTTATATACTATCGTTGTTTCACCATATGATGCCCCTACTATCAGTTCTTTGGCACCTCACATGTTTGGAACCTGCAATCAAGTTTTATGTGATTGGGATGCTATGAAGTGATCAATTTCTTGTTTATGTTTGGAAGAAATCCAATCTTAAGGTGATATTAGGGATATTCAGGTCCCTTGCAGTCTTATCCAATGACTAGGCTGAGAGATCTCAGTGAGAAATATAAATACAATTCTCAGGAAGCTGTGTAGCCTGGCAATATGCATTCTTATTTATACCCATTGAGCTTGAGATGATATACTATGAGCATCACAAGCATTCTTGTATTTATTACTTGTAAAATGCATCTTTTTGATGTAGTTGTTTACTGAATCACCTACTACTTGCGACGAATGGAGTGCGGACATTAAATCTTTTGGTTCTCCATGTAATTGACCCGAACATGTCTTTCTGTAATGAAGAGACAGTTGGAGTGAAAATTATGTGATAACTCAGTCTTTGGCCGTTCTTTGTGAACTGCAAGCTAGTTGGACGCACGGTGACTGTTAGACCAATAGGTGCTTCAATGGTTAGAGAGTAAGTTGTGGTACCATCTCCAGCAACGTTTGTGAGGGTTCTGGTTATGTTCCTACTTTGTTTTCCAGTGAGGTTGAAAACTGCTATTGACGGATAGTTGATATTGGATATCATATTGACTTTTGATTCCTTCGGACAAGCAAAACCAGCTGGAACATCTTTGGAAATAACTTTAATTGTGGATATGTTGTACCCGTGATAGCACAGGAAGTTTAAGTAGTCAATGGCGGTGGTTTCATAAACTAGCCCTGGTTGCAATGCTCTGTTCGTGCTCATTTCACCTGCGCCATAATCATAAGCTGTGGCAATAGCACCTAATTCTGTTGTTATTGAGGCCTTCATATTGTTTATCTGAGATGCTGTATTCCAGAAAAAAAGGAAGGAAACCGAGGAATTCATAGATTAATACGAGATTATGAAATATGAACCAAGTAATTTACTCTTGCTTGTTATAGACCTTCACCTGTTGTCATAATGGCAGACTTGATAGCAGAGGGACTCCAAGAGGGGTAATGGGATTTGAGCACAGCAGCCATTCCAGAAACATGCGGACATGACATAGAGGTTCCAGACATAATTTTAAATTTTGGGATTTCTCTACCTTCATCAGTTACTTCTCCATCATAGGCCGTCCAAGCTGCAAGTATGTTTGATCCCGGCGCGGCTATATCAGGCTGCAAAGCAGTAAGGCAAGAGAACAATTCATTAACACACATACCTGTGGATCGAATCAAATAATATGTAGCTAGGAGGTACAGGCTTTGCCTTAAGGATATTCCTTGAGATTGAGGAAGGCCCTCTGGATGAAAAGTAGGCGATAGCAGGTGCTGGCTTATATTGTGACACCACCGTGGTGGGTAGGATTGTTGCAACTGGATTTCTGGGAAGATATAAAAATTTTCAGAACTAAAGTATATCCTTAAACGTTGTCATGAATCTGTCACTCGTACAGCTACATGTAAAGATTGTACCGAGATAATTGTGTCTTACTTGGTTGAGTTTAGGTAGGCAAAGATCTCGACAGCATCCTTTGATCTGATCACAGTCATTGGAAATTCATCGAAATCGGATGCATCTCCATTTGTCTTGTCGCTGACCAAGACAGCACCAATTCCTTCCAAGTTCCGCACCTCGTTCATCTTATAATATGAATTTATATCTTCATCATTGTCACAGATGACGATTTTTCCTTTGATCTTTTTCCCATCCATAGAATCTGGGTAGCAGTTTCTGAACCAACACATGTTCTATGACACAAGTCTTTGGTGCCAATGTCTACGATCCTTGTGAACTATTTGTATCTCTTATGAGTTTAAGCTAATGCATTTGTGATTATTTGTCATCTTTAGAAGCAAAATAAGGGGCTATCACATAGATATTGCATACCTGGCATCCCTTGCGTCCGCACCGGCCTTCTTAGCTGACTTCGCATAAATCAATGGATGTGCTGGAGATTTTCCAATATTGGCAAAATTTATGGCTTCACCCTGAATTGAAATGAGAACACTCGTTATGTTTCAAATCCACAATTTTATTGGATGAAAGATTACTAGTAGCAAAAGCAAAACTTAAAGGTAACTTCATCAAGAAAAGAAACTTGATTGCTTCTAAGAAAAACATCTTTACCTTGATCACCTTGTTTTTATCAAACACAACATTAGACTCGAATCTCCGATCTATGGTTGTTGCAGCAACTGTCAGAATCCAGGGCGCACTGTTCGAAACAGTTTTTTCCGATGGCCCATCGTTCCCTGCAGAGCAGACCACGGTGATACCATTCTCAACAGCATGGAACGCTCCAATGGCTATTGGATCTTCCTTAAAATCGGAGATGCGTGATGCTGGTGAACCTAGTGACAATGATAGTATATCAACACCGTCTTTAATGGCATCACTGAATGCAGCTAATATACTGGACCCAGCACATCCGTTTGGCGTACATATTCTGTACACAGCAATCCTTGACCCAAGTGATCCACCTTTCGCAGTCCCGGAAGCTAATCCATGGTAAGATGCACCAGGGACCATAATTCCTGCTGCAGTCGAAGCTACATGAGTGCCATGACCATTCATATCTCTTGGTGTATTAACAAGTCCGTCATCGTCATCGCCAGGGCCATTGTAAGATCTTGCTCCAATTATTTTTCTGTTGAGGATCAAAACCATAAACATCATGAATAAACATAAGCAAACTAATGGGAGAAAAAATTGTCCGATATCCAAATTCTAGTTGACAGCGCAGGTTTTACCTATTACAATTGGATGAGTTGAAATCTCGAGCTTCGACGCAGGTACCCTTCCAGCTTGATGGTATTGGATCCATATCCTTGTCACTAAAACTCTTAGACTCGGGCCAAATACCTTCATTTCATGTAGCTCGAAGCTTACACGTCATTTTTTGGAAAAAGAAATGATGCTTTGAGTTTATATAGAAAGTACAAGAGATTTCACCTGTATCCAGGATTCCAATGATCACATCATATCCTCGAGAAGATAAGTTAGAGTCAGAATTGGGGCTCAAGTCGATCTTTACATCGGTTCCATATTTCAAGAAATCCCATGAACGAGTTGTGTGGAGTTGGTAGACAGGATCAGGAAAAACTGATACGACCCCTGGGTTTTTAGCAATTGATTGTGCCTCTGCTGCTGATAAACGAGCTGTAAACCCTGAAATTCCATGTTCGTAGCTGCGCACTAGAGCATTCTTTCTCCTAGCAAGCACAAAGATATTCAGGCTACCGAATCACTTTGATATCGAATTACTTGCGCAAGTAAAAGCAAATTTATCATGTTTTTCTTAGATTGTATCGTCTGCTCTGATTTATAAATGTTAAGCCATCACACAGATCATTTAAAGGTGAGTTTAATGAGTATGGGACAGAAAAAGTTCACCGTTTTAAGACACAGCTCAGAAGCTGGGCATGTTCATTCTTTGAAGAACCATTTGCTGTCGCAGCTCCCATGTAAACAATATAAACACCATCCTTCTCTCCCTCGTCTGCTCCTGATTCTACCAGAAATACATCAAAGAGGATAAGGAACAGCACATAGCATAGGGCAGAATATTTCATAGATTTAACTGATGGGGCAAGGCTACTCTAGTTTATTGATGTTTGGATACAAGTGAGAAAGCTATCAGACAGCCATCTACTGCTACTTATACTAGTATGATGGTGCTTGTATGTGATAGTAGGCAGCCGCAGACCCAATGACATATCCTCCAAAGTGCGCCATTGATCATCTTTGGCACTCCATATTTGGAAATGGTGGAGGTGGTGGTGGTGGTGGGGTGGTGACGGTACATGGAAGTGGTGGTGGTACAAGATATTTTTATAGTAATTGCCCTCACGGCACCAACTAAATGCGCCCCCATCTTGAGCATAAATGTAGAATAGAAGGTTGGCAAGGGAACCATTCATGTACTTAACACCCGTTTGTGTGCCTGAAAGCAAATTGCAAGGAAAATTCTCTTTGGTAAAGGCATATTAAGAAATAAATTATTTGAAATGCTTGTATGTGCCAAAAAAAAAATAAGTTCAAAAAACATTGTCGGATATATTGAGAATAGCTTCTTTTTTGTTGTATTATCCTTATTATATTTGTTCAATTGTCATTCCTACTCCCTTATCTAGATATGCTTTTGCTAAGTGAGTTGTTGGAATTTTTTCTTTTGCACTTCAAAAAGAAGAAGAAGAGGTTGATAATTACTCTCAAATGTGATATCTTTCCACTAGGGATCAAGCACGTTTTTGTCTTTTTTTGAGACATAAAGGGAGAGTAATTGCTTCTTCCAATCATATTTTGGTGCACGCCGAGTATGATTTTCATCATTTTCATGATTGAGGACAAGAATTATTCATCGGGTATCAATTTTGGCAACAATGTATATAGTGTGGAAAAGGAATAGTGAATGGGCCAAAATTAGGATAGAACTCATCAAATCAATGCTTGTGCCACTTGCACATGCCCTGCCACACCAAAATTAGTGTCCATATACTTCTGTTAACAACTCTTCTTGTAAAATATCAATCGGGTCAATTTTAATCTGTCATATTGACCAGAAATTGTTACATCTTCTAAATTGCAGGCTAGTTGGAACCACTGCGATTTTTGTACCGTTCGGTGCTTCAATGGTTAGAGAGTATGTTGCAGCACCATCTCCAGCAACATTCGTTAGGGTTCTGTTAATGGTCCTGATCTGATTTCTAGCGAGGTTAAGAACCGCTATGGATGGCTAGTTGATAGTGGACATAAGATCGACACTCAAGTCCTTCGGACAAGCAAAACCAGCTGGAACATCTTTGAAAATAACTTTAATTGTGGATGTATTGTTGCCGTGATGGCAAAGGAAGTTTAAGCAGTCAATGGTTTTGGTTTCATAAACAAGTCCAGCTGGTTGTAATGGTCCACTAGAGCTTATTTCTCCTGCCCCATAATCATAACTGGGGGTTGTAATGGTCCACTTGTGCTTATTTCTCCTGCCCCCTTAATCATAAGTTGTGGGTATGACACCTAATCCTGTTGCTGTTGAGGCCTTCATATTGCTTATCTGAGATGCTGTAGGCCAGAAAATACACCATTGATTTGGTTATGAAAATCACCAAGTGATTTAATTTTTGTTTTTGTAGATCTTTACCTGTTGTCAAAATGGCAGGTTTGATTGCAGAGGGGTTCCATGAAAGATAATGGGATTTAACCACAGCAACCTTTGCAGAAACATGTGGACATGACATGGAAGTTCCTGAAATCACGTTGAATAGTTGGGATTCTGTACCTTTTAGAGTCAATTATTTATCATTGGCCTGCCAAGCTGCCGGTCTGTTTGCTTCTGGTGCTGCCATTTCAGGCTGCAAGGTGCAAAGAAAGGAGACAGCAGAACAATTTATTTGCACATATACTCAGGCGAGGCTTCTGTGACTCGTGGGAGATACTATTCATGAATCCAATGAAATAACGTGCCCAGGAGGAAGAGGCTTTGCTTTTCCTTGAGGATATTTCTTGAGATGGAGGAAGGGCCTCTGGATGAAAAGCATGCCAAAAAGGTTGGCTTATATTGTGGCACCACTTTGGTAGGTACGATTGTTGGGACTGGATTTCTGGGAGGTTTCAAAATTTGTCAGCAAGAGAATTGCCATAAATTTGTAGCTGATTCAGCTGAGTTGTATCGAGATGATAGCGTGGATCTTGCTTGGTTGAGTTTATGTAGGAAAGGACTGCAGCAGCATCCTTTGAACTGATCAGTCATTGGAAATTCCATGAAATTATTTGCAGCTCCCCCTGTCCTGTTATCAACCAAAACAAGACCATTTCCTCCCGAGTTGTGTGGCGTTGGTAGACAGGATCGGGAAAAACTGATACTACTTCAGGTTTGTTAGCAATTGACTGTGCCTCTGCTGCTGATAAACGTGCTGCAAACCCTGAAATTCCATGTTTACAGCTGAGCACTAGGGCCTTTTTTTCTCCTAACAAGCATAAACATACTCAAATTAAACATCAACGTTTTTATTATTTAGGTGATTTTTTAACTGAAAAATCTGTTCTTATACTATTTAAAGAATTCTGAAAAATTGATTATTTGATTCTTTTTTTCATGGATTGAACAAACCAATAGGCTGGAAGCTGAATGAAATAATTCATGGATCAAGCCCTCATTCAAATTTTATTTGGTGAAAAATAATGAAACAATAAATCCAAATCCAGACTTGAGTACAAGCCAGGCTAACATGTTGAAGTCTAAAATTTACTTTGATTAAAACATCTTCCAAGCTTGAGAACTATTTTCACCCAATTTTAACTTCTTATTTTATAGATACCTGGAAAATTTTGCTTTTTTTACATAAAAGATAATTTTTTTTAAGGTTTTAATTTCAACCAGAACATGTCAACTACCAAAAATTATTTGAAATCAATTTCATAATTTTTTTTTGGTACAATAAAAAACAAACTAAACAGTTCTAGAGAAACAATGATTCACTGTAAGCTGGCTCATTCTAAAAGAAGAAGACTCAAATCATAAGCTGCGTAGACTCCCTAGCTCCAAGTTTCGCCATGAAGTCAGCATAAGCATTGCCATCACTGATAAGTCTGTTGGTTGAAAATTGGACTGACTTTCCCGAGTTTCTTCTCTCTTTGCTTATTGAGATCCCACGCCGAGTGTTACTATTTGTATCATCATTTGCTCTCAGCTGAGGTACTCCCATCTCTTCCCGGCGAGTTCTCTTGTTGTTCTCAGGTGACACTGAAGGTGCTAAATCATATAGGCCATCAAATGTATGTTTCTTATCGTGTTAAAAAAATATTTTTGACAATCTTGCGGACACGTGTTTTAGTTCCACTGGGCTCTCCTCGCACAAAGACAAGCCTTTGACCCTCTACCTGAGCTATCCTCCTCTGTCCTTCCACTGGACTCAAGCCCACTTTCATTACATGTTTCGGCCCAGTTTATTTTATAGGCCCTTCAACCTTCATAGTTGGGCCTTCTAGAGCATCATATTTATTATATGATAACGTATAATCCTTTTCCTTATTACTCCTGGATTTTCTATCACGTGCCACAATTAGCCAATCTCCATGAGCTTCGCCTTTCTCTAGCTGCATGGCCAAATTTTCAAGATTTGCTGGCTCTACCCTAACACCAGGGCTAGTCCGCTCTGCCGCCCCCATCCTTCATGCTAGTCAATTGCTCCGCCATGCTTCCATGAGAATTTATCGGGCATGATCTTGCAATATGGCCATAGAACCGGCCACATCGAAGATTAAATCTCATATATCCTATTAACTGTTTTCTTAACCAAATTTTCCAATGCCTTAAATGTTAATATCTGGCATAGACCTCTTCAAATATGTTCATCGTATTAACAAAAATCCCAGAAGCTAAGCATGGTCATTCTTTAAAGAATCATTTGCTGATGCAACTCCGGCGTAAACAATATATAAACCCCATTATCCTCTCCCTAGCTGCTCCTGGATATTCTATCAGAAATGCTATAGAGAGGAGAAAAGGGAATGCATAGCATAAGGTAAAAACTTTATTTCATGTGCTTTCCAGTTTAGGGATGCTTGGATTCAAGTGTAAAGGCTGCTAGTAAACAGGCTAGTGCTAGTTATAACAGTACAACGGTGCTTGTGTGTGCCCTATTTCTCAGTTTTTGCACTTAACAGGTGGATGTGGTGGTGTCGGCGCTGGTGCATGGAAGTTAAGGGCAAACATGATCACCCAAATTGATGATGCTGGTATGTTTGGTACCGCGAGCTTGATTTGTTTTAAAATTATTTTTTAATTAAAAACTCATTAAAATAATATTATTTTATATTTTTAATATTAAAACATCAACATCAATATCCAAACACATTTAAAAAACACTAATTTAATAATATTTTCGAATAAAAAACTAGTTGAATTGTAAAAAAACTCACTTAACTAGATACTTAGAGGTAATTTTATAGTTGAATCAATGTTTTTGTCAATTTCTAAATATGTCAACATCTTGAAGCACAAATGCAGCAAAGAAACTTGGCAAACGGATCGAGCCACTCGTGGGCGTAACTTTCCAACTAGAGCGAATATTGTATTTGGTCCACATTTCAATATTTGATGATAGATTGTGCCCTAATCGCGAGTTGGAACTCGAGGGTGTGCTGGTGTCCATGTGGCAAAACACCCAAATGAACAAAATGGAGCCACCGCAGAAGGAAGATGTTGTTGGCAAACAACTTGAGCGTGATTGCTTTTTGTTAAGCATCGAAGACATATATTCCTTTTTGAGACATATAGGGCCACTAGTTACCTCTGCGGAATCCTATTTTTGGTGCAGGCTGAGAATGATTATAATCATTCTCTAATTATTTTATGACAATAATTTTGATTTGGAATCTATATCTGTCGGCAACAGTGTACAGTTGCATACAGTTGTGTTAGGACTTGGGGAAGGAATCTTTTGCATGGTGACCGAAATGTAGTTCCATTGTCTGGCCTCAACTGACTCTTCCAATCAAAGTTGTTGCAAGCATATAATTTTTTAAGAGTGGAGTTACATGTTGATTAAGCATATCAATGACTCAATATAATTCTTTTTATTATAGCAACATCATTCTAGAATTTTTTTTATTATAACGATATTGTTTTAGATTTTTAAAAAATTCAAAACGGTATTATTTTAGTAAAAAATTTAAATATAAATTAAATTTTAAAATAAACAGTTCATCAAATTAACTGTCATACAAGTCAATACCACTTAATAGCCCACCAAAATCAGTATCAACCACATATTTATGTCAATTTTTCTTCCTTTTTGTCTTATTCAATTTAGGTCTCTAACAAATTTTAAAATCCTCTAAATTGAGTCCCTCGTCTGTATCATTAATGGATTTGAATGAGGTATAGCATACATCAAATTTCTTGAGCTGAAAATAATAAGAACATATACTAAAACAAGCACTAACTAGGCACTATATTGTTTATGCATGGAAAATAATGTGCCATTCCTGCCACCAATTTCATTGCTTCTTGGCTTTGGTTCTGGAAGCTGAATTCGAGTAAAGCATAGATCATAAATAATTTAATTTTAAAAAAAATTAGAAACAACATTATTTTTTTATATAAAAAAAATTAATAAGTTTACAACTGGTTTTTTACCGAGTTTTATATGGGTTGACCATATCATAAATCAACCCATGTTTTTCACGGAATTATACTAAGAAAATCCCTTCCCTCGTTAATTTTATTATCCGAAGCCAGTCTAGTTCTAGATCCACCTACCAATACATTCCAGATTTTATAACTATGCTTCTTTGTCCCAAGGCAAAGACAACCACTTTTATCCACCTTCCATGAACATCTACTTCGTGGGTGGGGCCGAAGCCACCTTTATCCCCTTGTTTTTTAAGTCCCAATGAAAAGTTAGTAGATGGCTTGAAAGTCAGTTAGGTGAGGTTGTGGAAAGTTTTATTTTTCGTGATTAATTTTGAAGAGCTATTTAGCACGCGCGGAGTTGTATTTTTTTATAAAGTTTTTGGATTTAAAATTTATATAAACTCATATTATTTTATATTTAATTTTTATTAAATATATAGAAATGGTGAAAATTAAACTCACTAATCAATTTAGTCCAAAATCTTAATAAAAAAACAGGTCTCAAATTCTGGAATTTTCGATCAACCTTTTGAGTGTAGTTGTTGAATTGATATATAGCTTGGTGGGCTGATTTGAAAAATTAATTATAGAAAACAGGTTAAGACTCAAGTTAAGTTAGAAAATATATTACCTCAATAAAATTTAATTAATCTAATTAAAATTGATTCAAATACTAAAAAATAAAATAATATTATTTTAATAAAAATAATCTATTCAATACGAGCGTGATCAGTAAGCTAACCCACTGAAGCAGATTCTTTTTCGGGGCAGTCCCCCAACCTGATATGACCACCGTGCTTTTGAGTGCCAAGGGAGTGGGCAACGGCTCTCAAGTGGAGAGATGGTCCAAATCGAAAGCCCATGATTATTCATTAGGCCTCCTCCTTTTCTTAACAAGGACCCACACGGCCACAAGTGGCTAATTTTGTACCGAAAGGGAAAAAATTCGGTAATCAGAAATTGCCACGACAGCATATGCTAATTTTTGCTCAAAAGAAAAGGCAAACAAATGGCTAATCACAAACTGCCACGACAACAAACTGACAAAAAAGCCACGTGACCTGGTTAGCTTGTATTTGCACGTGCTTCTCACGTGGAGGCACCCTCTTTCCCTGTCGTGTGCGCTAGCTAGTTGTACTCGTGAACAGTTTCCCATTCATGGTAGCATATTCCCATAAGCGATGGAGCTGACAGAATATTAATTGACATTCATTTTTATGCTAATCTTAGTTATAATGGTTTGATTCTAATCTTCACCATAGCTTGTAAATTATTAAAAAAATTCAAGAAACAACTCGATTTAAAATACAAAATCATAATCATAATCATGAATCGAATCATGAATAAAAAAATATGAATTCAGAAATTGATCCGTTAAGAATCTGAATTACTAAATTATCAAGTTAACGTAAATTATTAAGTCAATTAAAGTTAATTTTTTTATTAAAATAATATTATTATTTTTTTTTTATTTTAATTTAGTCGAGCTTAGATCATATTTAATCATGTCAACTAAATCATTAACAACACAGCTAGATTTTACCGGGTTAATTTATCTTATGCAACTTAAAACTCGGTTAGGGTTGGAGTTATGGATTTTCCAAATCAATCCATCCACAGTTGGGCAGTCCGGGGTTTAACAAATGATTCATGATACATATAAACAACATGATTTAAGTCGAAAGGCAAATAAAATCATGGTTAGAGTTGACTGTTAACTAAGAACTACTAAACACGATTCATCATGTTCACAGTCAAAATCATTGAGTGCCAAGTTGTTTATGGCATTGAAATTATGTTGTTTTAACCTCCCTTCATATAGCATCACTATGTTTTTCTTTTTTAAGAAAAATAAAGTATCATTGCCTTGAAATCATAAAAAAAAAAAACTGTGATAAAAAATTCAGTTATTTTTTGTTTTTAGCAAATTTCTTTTTTTAAAAAACTAGTGAAATAATACAATACAGTAAATTTGTTTTTGGTATAATAACAAAGCTTCTACATGTTTCAGAATAAATTCAATACAAAATATAATAAATTCAATAAAAAATATATTAAATGGACAGGAGAGAGCATAAAGAAAAATTAAAAAAAAACTTTGAAAAACACCAAATAAAATAAATCTAATATTGTTAAAGAAGATTATCAACAGTAATCCAAATGGGTTATACTTATCTCTAAAAACAAGTGAGTCACTCTTTAAGTTTATATTTAGACTCTTTATTTTTAAACGGAAAGTATAACTTACTCATATCAGTGTTGATAACCTTCTTTTATATTGTTAAATTTATATTTTTCTGATAATATCAATAATATTATAATTTAAATTTCATAGTCTTGATGATTTTTTTATTCTGAATAGTAAAAATCATGTTCTTTAACCATGATATGTACAAACAAACTATACCACTTCGCCCATCTTTTTTTCAATGATGTTGTTCCCCTATCATTTTAAATTATTTGTACTAATTTTAAAAAAAAATCATAAACTTCTTTATAAAGGCATTTTCAATTATAATTTTCAGTTGATATTAGCTGTAGGCTGTAGCATCACAAGAAAGTTGCTGATGCTTTATGTGGAATGTTCAAGCTAGATGTCAATTTGCTTTGGTCTCATGCTGACCCACATCTTACAACATGGCCAACGCAATGAAACGGTCCTTACTGTGTCAACAATAGTTGTTTGAAGCTTGAACGATGGAACAGAGGTGTCGCAGACTCCTTTCTGTTGCGCCCTCTTTCTGGGAAAATAAGGGGCAAAGCAATGGAAGTATCCTATTCCTATTCATTTGAATGAAATTAACCCACTGCCTCCTTCACATTTGAATGCCAGATTCTTCAATTAAACAGCACTAAATTGCAAGATTGTTTGGAATCACAGAAAAACGAAAAGATGGAAAACACAAAGCTCTGTGAAAGATCCATAAAAGATGTTGAAATCGATAAATTATGATAGGAAAAGCGAGCACTGAAAAGGGGGTTCGAGGAAATACTAATAAGAGCGAAGAGATTACGTTAGAAGAGACAGTGATAACGATAGCCAAACGGAGATGCATATTTATAGGCAAAAAGACTAGAAAATGCTATTTCACTCGCATTTATCTGTCCCAACATCCCAGCGTCTTTAGTGGGAAGAAGCATAAAAGCAGAAATGGGAAAGAAGACAAGAGAGTCGAGGAATAGTTAAAGCAAACAAAAATAAGAACCCTCCACTGGTCCTGCGGCTTCCAATCCATGCAACTTTATTTTGTCCTTACCACTTTCCTAGCTTTTGTTTGTCCTCCTGTCACCACAGCCGCTTGATTGAGATGTATCTAACACAACAGCAAAAGCCCATTGCAATATTACATTGGAAACATCTCACTCTCCTTTAAGGATAAATTTGGGAAGCCAGAAAGATGGGTGAATAGAGCAAGTGGGATTAATGTATTCTCAAAATGGAGCTGTTGAGGTTCTATAGAGGGTTTTTTTTTTTGGTAGCTGAGCAGGAGCTGCTGCCAAGAACTGCAAACACAAATATGCATAAGAAATTCACAGTCTATGACGTAATCTCTTGGTTTGTGTAAATTAGCAACATTCCAAATCAGGAAACAAACACTCCTCTTCTACAGTACTGACCCTTTCTTGCTGCCTTCTAAGCTTGGCATTCTCTTGTGCTAAATGAGCAGCTTCACGTTCCAACTCAACTGTGTAAGCCTGCAAAATTAGTAAAAGATAAAACATTAACATTCTATAATCATTAAATTTCACTAAAAACAAATTTTCAAAAGGAGAGCTAGATTCCTGCTTTCTAGCCCGGGACCGAGCTGCAGATTCTCTGTTCTTGATCATGCGCTTGTGCCTCCGATCGCCGCCAGAGACATCACCGTTTTCTTGAGGCCTTTTTTTGCAAATGGAAAGGAACGCTGAAGAAGAACCCAAGGCATCAAAGGGGGAATCGAGAGAAGAATCAAAACTTATTGTGCCACCATTGGCATGACCATGCATTTGTGGATTTGGCCTCACAGGGACAGTATCACTGCTTTCCAGATAATGAAAATGATCAGACCCAGAATTCAAACTCAGCATGGTAGCTGGGGGTGGCCCTAAAGATTTCTTCAAGAAACTGTTACCCCCGCCAGAGGAGGGTTCCTTAGAGGCAGCCCTTGTTGATGTGTCTTTATTGGAAGGTCTAGCCAAGAAATCTTGAAAGACCATACCATTAAAAGAATGGTGGTTGGTGTTGCTGCTTGTGTTAGTATTTGAATGATCATGAAGAGAAGCTAGGTTTATGTCATCCCAAACTTCTTCCATTGAGGCTCCGTTCATTGATTGGTTTGGTATTGGAGGAGAAGGAGAGAAAGGTGAAGGAGAAGAACATGTAGAGGAAAAGCATTTTGAAGGAGAATTGCCAGAGACTTTACTGTTGCTCGTGTTGTTGTTATCAATATTTGCTCCTGGCGATGACCACATGCTTTGACAGGGAAAACAGCACTAGGAGTAACAGGGGATGAAATGATGTTTCTTTCTGATTGACTTGGTTCTCTTCATAAATGTACTACTGTGTATATATATCGAAATTTTAAATACAAATTAACTCTGATACAAAACAAATTCAAATTAACATTTTTCACACCCAATTTTTTAAAAAATTAAACTAAAATTAAGAAAAATAAATAAAATCGCTTCAGATTATGTGTGGTGTTGTGTTGCTTCTATGGTTGTAATTAGAGAAAAATAATTTATAAAAAATTACTTTTTTACATAGCTAGCATATCTGAATTATTTGTTTGATAAAAATTATGGTTCAAATTGTTTCTTCATCCAAAACATGTCATTAATGTTTAGTTAAAATTGTAGTTAAGATTGTGGTTAGACATGAAATGACTAAATAAAATATTAATTTCTTCCAAACATGACATTGAACAATTAATACATATTTAAGATTACCTACTTGTAAATTTAAAAATTCCACAATTCTCTCATCAAACTTAAGCAATTTCATCATGAACACAATCCATATAAGAAGTCATGTTGCCTCTATATGTTTGTGATCATAGAACAACATCACATAAAAATCTTATGGCATAAAATTAGGTATTTGATTTTCCTATGACACACAAGTACAAACATTTGAGTCATTAATTGTTACTATACAATTCGAAAAAAATAATCTAAATTAGTTATTGTAAGTTAACTTCGAAATGAATTATATAATGAAACTGGAACAACAAATATATTCAATCACTAATAATATTCAATGTTTTCTTAAAATGTGGCATATATCTCGGGTTCATGGTGATTTCTCGTGGTGTAGTTAAAAATTTTGGATCAACTAGTTTGATAATTTCAACTACTAGCAAACACATAGCCTTCAGAAATTCATTGCAATACCTACTCAGGGTTTCACTATATTGTTGAAATCTCTCATGGATCTTCTTATTAGAAGCACTCAACGTTAAAATATAAAGAAACATGCCAACTTTCTTTATAACACTCATCCTCCTTAACAATTTCAGTTCATTTTGTACTTCTAATTCAAAATAAAGATTCTGAAATGTCATTGCATTCATCTTAAACATATTTACATAATATACCCAATACCCATTTAAAATTTCATTCGACCACTATATTCCTGTGTTGTACAAAATCATATAGGGCTCTTTATAGATGTAGTAATTGCAATACATTGCAAGTGCACCTACTGTGCACAATACTAGTTTCAAAGATCAAATTCTCTACGCCAAAATGAATCACCTTCATCGTCTTCGTTACTGTCATCATTGTTATTGTCATCGTCATCATTACTTGCAATTGCTATCATTAGCATCACCACTACTAGAAGCCATATGACTTACACTATTCCTA
>Ga0325400_1000844_pt1 | contig 24034 bp, 16 predicted proteins | sample PopdelMetagenome_2_FD_205662 | JGI IMG/M metagenome (GOLD analysis project Ga0325400, IMG submission 205662) | Populus deltoides microbial communities from Bellville, Georgia, United States - Xylem-PdKOR-R1 | ecosystem: Host-associated > Plants > Phyllosphere > Stem > Wood/Secondary xylem...
TGGAAAAAAATAAATGGTCTCATTGTGATGGGTGACCTACCCAGGTGAAGATGATGGTCTCATTATGATGGGTGACCTGCCCAGATGGAAAAAAAATAAATGGTCTCATTGTGATGGGTGACCTACCTAGGTGGAATGATCAAAATATGAATTGGTCTCATTGTTATGGGTGACCTACCCAAATGGAAGATGGTGGTCTCATTGTGATGGGTGACCTACCCAAATGGAAGATGGTGGTCTCATTGTGATGGGTGACCTACCCAGATAGAAGGTGATGGTCTCATTATGATGGGTGACCTACCCAAATAGAAGGTGATGGTAAAAATGTGAAGTGGTCTTATTGTTATGGATGACCTACCCAAATGGAAGATGATGTTTGGTCTCATTGTTATGGGTGACCTACCCAGATGAAAGATGAAAGGTGGTCTCATTATAATGGGCGACCTACCCAAATGGAAAAAATAATGATGGTCTTATTGTGATGGGTGACCTACCCAGAAAAAATAATGATGGTCTCATTGTGATGGGTGACCTACCCAAAGGAATGATGATGGTCTCATTATGATGGGTGACCTACCCAAATAAAGAGTGGAAAGTGTATGAAGTGGTCTCATTGTTATGGTTGACCTACCCAAATGAAAAGAAAAGTGGTCTCATTATTATGGGTGACCTACCCAGATAAAAAAAAGTGGTCTCATTGTTATGGGTGACCTACCCAAATGACAGATGAAAGGCGGTCTCATTATAATGGGTGACCTACCCGGAAAAAATGAAAAGCGGTCTCATTATAATGGGTGACCTACCCAGGTAAAAAATCATGGAGAATGGTCTCATTATAATGGGTGACCTACCCAAAGAAAGATGTTGGTGAGGGCTCAAAGGCACACTCGAAAGGAGGTAGGGTTAGAAAACGCACTACCTGAGAAGTGAGGGCTCAAAGGCGCACTCAAAAGGAGGTAGGGTTGGCAAACGCACTACCTAAGAGATGGTGGCTCAAAGGCACACTAAAAAATGAGGTAGGGTTAGAAAACACACTACCTGGGAAGTGAGGGCTCAAAGGCACACTCAAAAGGAGGTGAGGGCTCAAAAGCGCACTCAAAATGAGGTAGGGTTGGCAAACGCACTACCTAAGAGATGGTGGCTCAAAGGCGCACTCGAAAGGAAGTGAGGGCTCGAAGGCGCACTCGGAAGGAGGTAGAATTAGAAAACACACTACCTGAGAAGTGATATGTATCACTGATCTGATAATGATAAAAGCAATGCATTATGATTGATATGCATGTATCCTTACCTGATTTGAAATATAGGTCCCCCCCTCTTTGATGATTCATCGTCCTAGGGTGCCTTTGTTTGCATTCCAAAGCCTTATTTGTTCTTTCCATGCATTGGCTCATTCATGTGCTAGCCATCCACTCAGCTGTAAGTGCGGTGCCTATCTTAGGCTGTCTTCGATGATTACTGCTCTCGTTGTTAGTCAAGCTTGACTATGCCCCCAAGTGTGGTGTTGCTTGATTCATCATGAAGAATTTTCTCTCCTGGATTCTTCTGAGAGTTATCCTCTGATTGATTGTGTGCATCATGCCAACACCCATCAAGATTGTCAATTAGTCATGAACTTGCCTCTAGTTGAAACATACCCTTCAAGTATATGTGGTCATCAACCTTCATGGAACTGCGAAGTCGTCCGGACATGCATCTCATACTTTGCAGTAAAAAGGCTCTTCGTTATAAGCTCAAAGTTCTTCACCATGGATTCCTCCCAGCTTGTCAAATCAGATCGTGAAAAGAAATGCATTGGCATCATCAATGATGTTCATCACCCATATTCATGCGGTGAAGTGCACATTTGAACTTCAAAATAGATGGTCTCACAGTCAGTCTTGGTGGGTGCATCCTTCCAGCATTCATTCAAATGCAACTATGCGATAAAATCTGTCAGGAGTCATAGCCATGTTTCAGAGGGTAACCCAAGCTGAAGATATGAAAATATCCTTCAAGTGCAGCGTTGCTCATCAATTGCTGCTAAAGTTGTCTTTGAACAACATTGCCCCCAGCAATGATCTGAATGCTCGTTCATCTGTTTATACTCAAGAAGTTTTTTCCTTGTCATTGTCAGATGCTAAACATAACTTTGATGGACTTTGACGACTCATCATCTGATTTCTTTGCCCCCAGCTGATCTGAATACTGTTTGTTTTCCTACTCAGGATCCACTATGTTGCCCCCAAGTGGTCAACTTTTCAAGGAGTATCGAGAAGAGTTGAAGTCATTTCTATCAGGGATTTTGCAAACTCAATCGATGTTTTTGTTTGACAATCTTTCTTGTTCTGGAATCAAATCTCATATTTTAAAAATCATGTCTATTCAAGTCTAATTGTTGAAATGAAATCAGAGAGATGTTAGTTTTGGAAAAGATCTTTTGAAAACCAAGCTTCTTCGATCAAAGATCCAACACACACTATAAAATGTAGTCCTTTGATTGCCTTGTATTTTGAAAACAGAAATGACCTGTTGTAAGATTAAAATGACTTTTTTTTCATGGTTCTTTATGTCAGTTTTGATCTTTGATCTTGGGTATATCTTTTGATGGTCTGCGATGAGGTGACCTTCTGTGAATTACAAGAAACAAAAGGCTCAAGTCAAAACTTGAGGATTCATCAAGAAAGATGGTTTTCTTTTTTAGCACCAATTTTATCAGCATGCATAATAACCAGTAGCTTAATTCATGAAGCCACGACTCTTATGGAAAAGCTCTTCCAGTTTTGAGAGCGCCATTTATCGGTTCAAATTGCTCACTTGATCAAAAAGGGCTTTTAAAAGCACTTAATGTAGGCTATGGTTCATGGCTATGAAAGAAAGGAAATTCACAGGCTCAAAAGGTGTTTGAGGGTTTCAAACGACCTAGGATCAACATTAACTATTCATCAACTCTCTTTCTCTTGTTGTCATTGTAGAGAAATTGACATATAACCTTGTTAATCTCAAAGATCAAAATTCTCTTAACATATGTCATAATGCAAATCCAACTTTTCATTTGATGAATAGCCAATCTATTTTTTTCTGAAGACACTAGAGGCTTTATCCTAGACACACCAAAAGACATGAAACTTGAATTTTATTTTTTTGTTGACTTTTGGCATTTGCTGTGTCTTTCTTCAATTGAAACCTTTTTTTGCCCTTTTAGAATTGATAGGCATTCTCTTTCCATTCCACTCTTTTTTTTTTTTATTTTTTTTTTTTGCTTTTCCATAGCCTTCCTCAAAGTTTTCTTTGATGCCCTCAATCTATGGCTTTTCTTCTTTTGGCCCTTTCTTAATCATTAGACTTTTTTTCTCAGCCTTTCTTTCATCCATTAATCCTATCAGTGTCTTCAAAATATCTCTCATTTGTCCCCAGTGTAGGGTGTGATCCTAGTCAGGGTTTCTTTTGAAAGAATATTCTATCCAGCTCAAATGGGACTGCAATAGATATAATCTTTAGAAAGTGAAGGGATGAACAAAGATGGCCTTTTCTCATTTCAAGCAAGGCGGTTAGAACCGATAAATTTTGACCTCATCTAGTGTAATGAGTTGGACTTGTAAGAATCATGATTCACGAGTCCATAACTACTGAATCCACTACGTGTCATTATGCATACTGTTAAAACTTAGCTATATGATGTGTGGTTCATTTCTTGTGGGGCTCAAAATTTGCTTGGTCACCTCATGTTATTTTCAAGTATCGAGTCATTTCTACAATTAAAATACTTTTAATCTTAGGATCGATTATCCTTGATTTTGCATGTTGGAGTTTGATCAAAATTTTTTTGTCAAAATACACATTGAAATAAACATCTCATGCTTTCAAAACAACAAGAAGACAAAGAAAAGACATGTTTCGTTCAAGGATGAGATGTGATCCCAAAACAAAGTGCAAAAAAATGGCTAAAATCCATAACAAAAATGATTTGACAGGTCAACACCCTTCGTGGATTAGCTTCTCTGACAATATCTGTGTTTTGCCAAGCAATTTCAATCACTCGTCATTCTGAAGATGTTCTAGCGAAAAAATGATCGATGACATCATTTTTCACAAACTCAGCCCGATTCTTGAAAATCTTGCATCTGTTCAACTAAAATGGCCCAAGAACCCACCATGATATTCACATCTTGTTTGAATTATACCACGGTGGTTGCATGCAATTTGTCGAAGTCCGGGCAACAAGTCTGGAATCCAATAGATGTTGGTCGACAAACTCGAGTCGTAGAGGGATGTCAATCTTGGCAAAGGTATTGGAGCAGTTGATGCTACAGTGAGATCTAATTGGACCTCATAACTAAGGTTTCCCACCTTCAAAGTCATCTTCTGATTCATCTCTTATCATTTTTGGAATCCATGGCAGAACATTCAATCTTTCCCTTCTTCCTAGCTTATTGGCTAGGTAATCTTGGCAGCACACAGAAACATGCAGCACTGCCATGGTCAGTGTGTGAAATCACACGCTGTCTTTATTGGAAGAGAACCTGATGAATCTGGGACTCCTTTGTCTCCTCTTTGATTGCTCACAAATAGTGCAACAAACAGACACTTGTAGAGGGAGTTCTGCTCTGTTGAAGTTTCAGTCTTCTTGTTTTTCCAGTCCAAGTCTGTCTCCTCTGCCTATTACAGTGTTGTGGTGGTGCCTGATAGGGAAAGTTTCACAACATATGAAACTACTACATTCCCTCTTGCATTCTTCATTGGCAGATCCACAAACAAATCTCTACAGCGAGAGCTCTCCCACGTAGTAGTTCAGTGTCTAAACATGTGCGGCTAAACTGGAATTGAGCTCACAGTGGAGGAAACTTTAAAGAAGGCTAATGCACCATTCACAGAAAGCTAGCAGTTATTTGGTGCCATTGGAAGATGGGGAGGCAATGAACAATTAAACAGGGCAACTGACCAAGAACAAAAGTTGTCATTAGTTGATGACTGAAGGCATTGCTGCCGTTGTTCATGACTGAAAAGGAGAGGTGCAACTTCCATTGGACGTGGACAAGCAGTGATCCCACAAGAGACTGTGCAGACATTCCCTTTCCATTTGATGCTCAACACTTGTTCGAGCAGATCTGAGTCTAGCTACTCCATCCTTGATGCTCTCAACTTTCTTTTGACAATGAGCCTCTCTCTGACCCTTTTCTTCATTTCCCATCTTCTTCACTCCAGTGTAGTAGACCTCGGGTGGGGGAACCTACTTTTCATCCCGGTGCATGCATGATAAATGCATGACATGTAATCTATATGATGAACTTGCCCTTCAAGGGGTGACATATGGTCATAACTCTTGCATGATGAAGCAAAAATTTTTATTCTTGCTCAAATTCTACAATAGAAATTTCTTGAGCGATGACCATTATATCCCCCGTAAGTCCTGAATTCAAGATGCTTCAAGAAAGGCTTGCTCAGATGCAAAACAAATATGTACGTTGCATACATCCTAAAGGCAGGTTCTAATCTTTTTACGTGAGACAAAAGGTAGGTTTACTACTTGGTCTCTAAAAAGGGTCTTTTGTTATCCCAGTGATCACCCTCGTAAAGGCAATATGGGGGCTCAGCAAATAGTGAAATGACACATATACCAATCACTAACAGTCTAAGCACTCAACGAAGAGTTGGGGTTTACACAAACTTAAACCTTGACTAAAAGTCGTAAGGTAAGCTGCTAGTCCCCCACCTAACCTGAAGTTTGTGTGTGCTTTCAAAAATTAAAACATGTGATGCATGAGAATTCTATACAATGCATGAATACAACAGAAATAAAATAAGCCAAAAAGCAAAACATTTAAACACATCAAAAATACAAACCTTAGTCCAATAATGTTGAAAACATTACCTTTCCCCAGTGGAGTCGTCATTCTGTCACACGTCCCCCGCGTGGCGATTCGGTGATTTTGCACTAAGTTTGCTTGATTGGTTCTTTGGGAGTCGCCACCTAGTATTTCATTGAGGGTTACTAGGAAACCCGGATTTACTGGTCGTTGTCGGAGATTCGAGGGTAAGGGACTGGTTGTGGCTAGGGAAGGTATTAGCACCCCTAGCACACCCTACCTGAGGTAAGCTGCTTTGCGGTTTGATGTGATTTAAAAGTTTAAAATATTAATCAAATTCTAAGGTTTCAATAAATCAGTTATTAAATCCCAGAATATATGTAGAAACATGTTCTTACATTTTCATTGGAAAAATAACATGATTTTATTTATCCTTGATATATTCAATCATATTCAAATTAATCACTCAATTCTTTATCTTTTTTATTTTTATAGTTCAGTAACATAAATAAAAAGAGATACAAACACACACATCCCTTTTTACTATTTTCTCACCCATAGTTACATGTTTACAAAATAACCAAAAAAAAAAGTAAATCAAAACACAACAGCATCCAGACATATACAGCAACATTTAAAAATTACAAAAATAGCTTCGGGAACAGTGCTGGAGAATTCTGGGCGTCTTCTGTGACTATGAACAGTGGCAGCGCGTCTCCTTCACGCACCGCCGCGAAAATCAACCGGGAAACAGGGGGGCTGTAACAGCCTCCTCCCCTCTTCCTTTCCCTGCCGGCGGTGAGGAGATCGGTCACCTGCAACAGAAAGATAACGCACAAACAGCAATGGGTTTTGTTTTTTAGATCTGTCCGGTTCCAACGCCTTCTCCCTTCTCTGTTTATTTTCCTTCTGCCGATGATGGATTTGGTGGTTGGGAGAGCTTCTTCTTCTTCTCATCCGCCTCAGGTGGCGGCAAGACCAAGGGGGCCGCCGGCTGCCAGACTTTTGTCGGGTCTAGCCAGCAGAGAGAGAAATGGAGGTCCAGTCGGCGGGCTCAGTTGGGGGAGATGAAGAGGTTGCTGGCTGCTGCTGTTCGGTGAGCTGGGTCTGCTGGATCTTCGAACGGCGCTGCTGCGAAGACACTGCTGGTTTAAGCGGGAGCCGTGGGTCTGAGGAGATGGGGAACGCCTCTGCCCGTTCTCTGGTAGGGAGAGATGAGGCCGTTCTGTGGTGCTGCTTGTAGTCGGTTGAAGGAGAGACAGCTGGGTCTGTCGGCTGTGTGGGTGGCCGAGAGAGGGGTCGGTCAGAGCTGGCCGGTTGACAGAGAAGGCAGCTTCGGGTGCCGGGGAAGAATGAAAAATCAAAAGGGAAGGGGGGATCAACCGTGGCTTTGTTGACTGAGGAGAAGGGGCCAACAGAGGGTTTGCAGTGAGGGAGAGAGTGAGATGGGGGAAACCGGGGGGCTTGAGCTTCTGGTTTTTTGGCTGATGAGAGGTGAGAGTCTCGTGCTGCCAAGGGGAGAAGGAGAGTCTCCTTTAGTCTCGTTTTTTCAAAGAGGGGGAGGGAAGTCAGTAGCCCAGAGAGGGGTGTGGCTGGCGGCTGGTCTCTGTGGTTTCAAAGGGAGAGGGAGGCGGCGGCCGGGTGGAGAAGATTAGGATTTTTTAGGTTTTCTTTTCCTTTTCTTTTTTTTTTTTCACAATTTTTCCTCTCCCCAAATTTTTCTCTCCCGTCTAAAAAATTTCTCCCCCCTGCTATTTCACTGTAGCATGGTATTTATAGAGGAAATATTGCTAGGGTTCCAAATTAGTCCCTCAACTTTTCTTTTCTCCTTTTTTTGTAATTTTGATTTTTCTCATTTTTTTGTATTTTTTTTAAAGCGAGTAATATCAACGTCGACTCAAAAAAAAATTAGTGATTGTAAAATTAACGCGTTAAAAGTTGAACGCGTTCGAAATACCTTTGAAAATTTAAATTTTTCTGAGATGACGTTGAAAAGGCTAAAAACGATGCAAATATGTCAAAAATGCATTTTTTGGGGTTTTCATTGTTTTTTTGCTATTTTTTGGTTTTTCTGTAAATTTATCAAAAATACGGGTTAAAAATTGGGTAGCAACACTTAGGAGGAAGGAGGGAAAAAACTATGCAATGTTAAATGGGCATCGGTGGTTCCTCCAAAAAAAAAAAAACAAAAAGGCCTACAAATCATGGGTTAATAACTCTTCCATAGCAAAGAGATATGTATTTTCCCTATTAATTTCTCAAGTTACCATGATGAGAGTGTGATGTGACTCCAATAAATGTAGGATAAGTTAGGTATACAATGTCTCTCTGATATGGACATCATCATTTTTGGTATGTCAAATTCTTACTATTTCAAGCAAGAAACACACTTCAATATCATTATGCGTTATTGTATTCCTAATAGAGGCCCTCTTAGCAGACATACCCAACCCACAACTATTCCAGAATAAAATCTTCATTGATAAATGATTTTAAACCTGACCAAGTTATACTGCAGATTGTAATTATTGGGCTGCATTCCGATCTGCAATCTTCCTATATATCCACCTGGCTTCTAATGTCTGCTGTCAAAACTGTCTAGTCCTCAGCATTCCCAAAACCCAAAGCAAACAGCATCCTCTGCACCTCATCTTCAACAATCCATTCCGCAGTTGCAGCAGAACTGTAACTTATGATATAACGAAGAATCCCTTTTCTGATTCTAGAATCCAGTGAACCTGGTGATTCCACCTCACGTTCATCCTCCACCCGCTGAAGACTACCATTGAAAGAGAAAAGCTCCACCTTGTGCTTCCTTCACCTAAGAACCATTGGGTGTAAACTGGATTGATTGCATCCTATCTGAATCACGTGGGCTTAATTAATGGAAGGAACGAACAATTGTCAGTTTTAAAAGTTTGGTTTGTAACAATCATTGTAATTTCAAATCTCCATACTCCTTCCATTTAAGCAAGTAATAATAACAGAGAATATGTATAAATCTCAGTGTTGTTTTACATTTTATTAAAGATATTACAATTTCATTCAAAAAATGAGAAAGAACAATAAAAATCCTCAAATTCTACCACCTTCAATTCTCATTCATCAACAACAGCATACATTCAAACAAGTGATCAATAGTGTTGATGAAAAATAAATCAATAGTGATCAAGTGACGAGGACTAGAGTAAAATTGGCGCCATTGTAAGCTTGACAAGCTTTGCCTACTCAACTGTAACGAAAGATTCAGTGCCTAATCTCTGGACGGAGAAGGGGACGCCCTTGTTATGTACATGGTTGCTCTGAATGGTTTGATGATGCTCATTTTAAACATATCATGTGAGGTTGTTAATTTCGTTCCAATTAGTGTTTCATTTTTTAATTGAAACGATATGTTTTGGTTTCAGAGCATTTCGTTGTGCTATTTCGGGATTATATATAAACATAATTTCAATTAAAATTTAAAGATAAACTAACTTGAAATTATGCAATTTAAATTTCAAATACAAGTAAAAAAGTGATGGTTAACCAATATGACCCGATCGACTAGATGGGTCCAAAGACAACCTAAACGACTGGTAAGAATAGAGTTTGACTCAAAAAAGTTTAAGATGACATATTTTTAAAACAAATATTGATATGACAACATATTGGATCGACCAAGGTCAACTCAGGTTAACTTTCTAAATCCGTAATCCAAGTCATGAGACCATAATAACCCTAAATAAAACAAATCAAAACAAATTATAAAGCTCAATTCTTAATAAACGTATTATTTAATGGTTAAATTGAAAAAAATTAATCTAAAAAAAAGACACAAAAAAATGATATTTCAAAATAAAATTATGAAAATATCACCAGCAGTCTCGCAAGGCCTTTATAAACTCCAATTGCCCTATAATTTTAACCTGAGATATAACAATATGTTAGGAAAATCTTCCTAAGATTTCAGTTTGATCCACCAATCAAATTGAAAAATATGATTGATATCGTAAAACTAGATAATATGATTTTAGAAAAAAAAAACATTATTTGGCCGGAATGGAACCAGAATATTCTAGCCAGAATTTCGGTAGAATTTATAGAACGAGCTAAGATTCTGAGCAAGATGAAATTTGTTCCGGTTTGTTTTATTTTTTAAATTGGAACGAGATATACCAGTTATTTTGAATGGAACAGAACAAAATTGACAACCTTGTATCATGGTTGACTAGATTTTTTATTTTGTCTTTTTTAATTGAATTTTTTTCAAAAATTTTTCCAACATTGAGTTAAATGGTATTCGAGCTTCATAATTTGTTTTGATATGTATTATATGAGGTTATCATGATCCTATGATATGTTAACGTGCCAAATTCATGACCTGAGTCATAAGATTATGATAATCTCATAAAAGTATATTGAACAGATTATAAAGCACAATTTTCAATCACCAGTGTTTAAAAATTGAATTGAAAAAATATATGAAAAAATCACTTAAAAAATTACTCAAGTCAACTCAAGAACCTGCCAAATCCGTGATCCAGGTCATGAGACCTAGATAACCTTATAGCAAGCAAACGGAAAAAATAACTCGGGTCAACCTAGGTTACCCTGCCAAACCCGCAACTTAGGTCATAAAACTAGGATAATGCTATATAAAGCAAAAGGCAACAAAATTTAAGCATAAATCCCAATCAACTTATTATTGAAAAAAAAAATTGAAAAAAAAATTCAATCTAAAAAAAGACACAATAAAATGACCCGAAATAACTCAAGTTAACCCGTAAAAATATGTGATTTAGGTCATGAGATTGAGATAACTTAATAGAAAGCAAATAAAAAAATCACGAAGCTTAATTATTAATTAACTTAATGTTGAATAATAAAAAAAAATATCAATTAAAAAATAAATCCAATTCAACCAGATTAACCCACTAAATCGGTTGAATAACTAAGATGTTATGCGAAGAAATGATTTTGAAAAATTTCTTCATAAGTGTTGAATAACTAAGATAGGAGTCTTGATCAAGGCAAGAACATAGACTCTCTAAGACGATTGACCAGAAGGAGAGAAGACTCATTCTGCTATGCACTGACTCTTAGTCTCAAAGAAGAAACAATTACTTGGTTCTATATCCTTAACACATCAAACATGAGGGTAAGAACAATATGGTTGTATAGTGTTGACCTCACATGTGTCCACTATAAATTATAGCAAAATTTATAAAGGGGTGGACAATACGACTACACCCCCACACACTTTTTACGTTATTTTGTTGGTTCGTCGTTCGTTTCTCGGATTTATTGATCTTTAGGTTGTCTGTTTCTAGAAAAGAAAGGAAAAAATATTTATATTATCAATGCAATGCAATGCAATGACTAAATAACATTTAAATATTATCATAGCTTTGTCTTCAGACGTAAGGAAGTATACTACGTATTTTTCATGAATGTTTGAGTTTGAAATTATATTTGTGAATCCATTAATTTAATCTAGAAAAAAAATTACAGGGTAATTGGATAAATCCTTAAGGTCATCATATTATATCATCGATATAAACCAATTATTTTTATTAAAATAATATTATTGTATTTAAAAATAAATTTATAATATTAATTGAATTACTAAAAGCATAACTAGACCAATCAAGTTTTAGCTAGTCAATGTTTTTTTTTTATATTTTTATGTGTAACTTGAAACTCGTTACAAGTTTCTTAAATTAACGCGTGTTGATTTCAATTGGAATCAAGATTAATTTCTAGAAGAATTTATTAAATTTCTCGATAATTAGTCCATCAATGAGGGAATTTAGTTTTGATTGATGGAGAAATTAATTTAAAGATACCATGCAAGATTAAAAAAAAAAAAAAAAACATTTAAAGGGAAACGGACCCACCATCAATCATTGTTATCCGTTTAATTATAAATAGAATGAAGAGAATGATGCTCGCTGAAGTACTTTTATCAGCAACTGAAGTAGTTTCCATCTTATATACAGTTAGAATCTCTCATATGATCTGTCAACATGCCAAAAAAGCTATTCGCAAAGAAACTCTCAAAAACTGACATTAAATATATATAGAATGGCAGTTCCAATGGAAAGCCTCTACGCTTTCCAAATCCCAGAAGGAGAACACTCTAACGAATTTGGTGTCACTGACTGTTACCATATATAATCTTTAAAATGTATGCAATTTAGGACTATAAGGATTATCTTATCATAGATAGGGAATGAGGGAGACTCGTATAGGAGTCTAACCTTCTATGTACACTCCTTGTATAGCAGAATAACCTTCCATGTAAAAGAGGCTTTTTCTGCCGACTGCAGGGGAGAACATTCTGAAAAGTTAATGAATTAATTAACTCTCTTGGTATTCTAGTTTTGGCTTGAATGTATTAACACTGACATCCATGACAAAAGGTGGAGTTTTCGATGTTGTACAAGAAAAACTGAGTTCATCACCTTAAACCAGTCCTGTCTTCAGGTTGGATTGAGTTCGCCAAAAAAAAGGGTTCTCAAAAAAGGTGATGAAGTCACCTTCTCTGTGATGGACATGAAGGGAGCTGAGGATCTGGAATTGGGAATTCAAGCTCGGAAAAGAATCAAGCTATTCGGCCAAGATTTTTGGAGTAATCCTTTGTGAAGAAGAAGAAGAAGCTACTCCTCGCATAAAATATAGATTTTGTGCACAGAAGATTGTGTCTGTCAGTAATAGAGCTGGTTGCCTATGTACAATTAGTATGCTTTGACAGGAAGACCCCGTGACTGGTCCTTGGATAGCTGAGAAAGCGAAGTCTCTGGCAACTTCATAGGAATCCAGGAGCAGGAAAAAAATCAAGGTGAAAGGATATGAATTTGCTAGTGCAACTGCTGCAAAGGATCTAAGAGACATAAATTTGCGAACTAGAGGAGTTAATTTTGAGCTCTGCATTCTTCTTGCATGTTCATCTGTTTCCTGTTGTGGTTGATCTTAGCAGTTCTCAGTATAGTAATTTGCATTTCCTTCTAGATCAAATGATTAATGGATTATCAGGCATGGCCTGCGATGTAGTCGGTGCTAGGGAATCAACAAAGTTAACTCATTGTATTTTCATAAATTAAAGGGATTTCTCTTCTTTTCTCGGTCAATTACAGTGCATGTATAAAAGTTTTCTTACTCAAGAGTAAATGCTATTGTAATGTTTTCACAGAGACTCCCCTGTTTTGCAACTAATTCACTTATATATCTTGGAAACAGAAAGGCAATCAACAAAGAGTAAGGCATCTTCTGAAGAAACAAAGAAATTTAATACCCTAAACTAAGCAGCAGGTAGAAGGAAAAAACTGAGCACAAATTTTCAGGAAGGGACAAACGAAAAAAACCAAAAAGAAAGTAGAGAAAAATACAGACTCAAATTCGCAACACCCATTTTGTTTCCATTAGAACACTTTAAATAGTTTATTAAATTTATAATGATCTGATTTCTACGCATACAAAAAAATCAACTTAATGATCAATTTTCTATAATTTCAGCATTACTAAAAACATCCAAACTAATAAACTATTTGTCATTTTAATAAACATTTTAGTTATGAATTCACCAAACATTTTGAACAATTTATATTGATGAATTAACATCTCAATTTTAAATTTTTTAACTTATTAATTACTTGTAAAGCATGCTATATATATCTCTAAGCATTTTTATAATATTTTCCATCATTCTCATCTCTTTTGGCATGTATTTATTTAATGTAACGAGTTTTCTTAAGCTTTGAGTTAGAAAATCCCCGTTTCTAACTGGTATAGAGTTTCCGGCCAATATCTTTGCTTCTGGATAGTGTTTAGATTAAGGACAGCATCTCATGATCAAGTAACTCAGTTTGGGTTGCCGTCCAGCGGAGGTTTCCCTAGCTAGACTTTGGAGTTCGATTGTCAACTTTAAAGTCGTGGATGAGAATGATTGGTCCGTTCAAATTAAATGTTACGGTTTAATTCAATTCATTTTTTTTTTATTAAAAAACCCAATTTCATCCTTGGGTTTTTTAGTTAATCTTTTTAGATAGACTCTGATGCAATGGGCATGGTTTTTTTTTTAGGTTTTTTTAGCTTTTTATTTAAGAAAACAATTGTTTGGTTTCATTCCGGTTTAATTTTTTTTAATCTCTTAAATCTAAAACCGATTTAAGATCTTTTAAAACTTTTTAATTGGTTTTTTTCAATTTTATATTGGTTGGTTTTTTCAATTAATTTAATGTTGATTTTTTAAACTTAATTGGGTATTTTATTCACTCATGGATATAAGTATCTCGTTATAAAAACAATTACATGTCGCAGCCATGTTTTCACATGGCCTACGTAAAGTTCGAACATTGAAATGGTCTATAGACAATAAGAACCTGTTTGTAAGTTTAGCAGAATTGTTTTTTAAAATACCTTTTACTTTAAAATATATTATAATAATATTTTTTTTATTTTTTAAAATTATTTTTAACATCAATATATCAAAATGGTCTAAAAATATTAAAATAATTAATTAATTTTTTTTTTATAAAAAACCAGTTCAACTGCGGGGCTAAGGATATGTTTGGAAGATAGTAATTGTAGTTTTTCAAAGTGATTTTTACTCGGAAATGTATCAAAATAATATTTTTTATTTTTTTAAATTATTTTGATATCAGCTCATCAAAACAATGCTCACAAAATCAAGCATCAACCTAAAAATAGACAATTATTTCAGACATTTATCCCTCGAAAGCAAACATAAAGCAATAATGCAGTTCATTTACCAACCAATTTAATATTAAATGATAAAATAAAAATATTAAAAACAATTAAAAAATAAAAAACAAAAATAAAAACATATTCTAATGGTGGGTAAACTCGTCAAATTAACCTGTGAATTGAGTAAGCTGAGCTAATATGTTAAACCTGTAAATTCGGTCATAGACTACTGGAATTATAATTTGTTTTTTTAAACTATTTTTTATTTAATTATATGATAATAAAAATAGATAATTACAAAATCAAATACCAACTTAATATCAAGATTTGTTTTATATCATGATAAACTCATAAAATGTGAAACAAAACCAATTATGAAATGAAATTCACAATTAACCTAGTATCCAATGATGACAAAAAAACTAATTGAAAAAAGTTAATCTTGCTAGATCCCCAAACCAAGTCAACTTGCCAAATATATCCATGGAATTTATAAAGTTTAATAACATAACTTTTATAAATTTTTTTTTTAACTATATAATAAAAAAAATAGATGATAAAAAAGTCAAGTTTAATTAAAAAAAAGACACCCCCACCAAACTCGTAAACCAGGGCAACTTAGGTTACCTAGCAAATCCACAAACTATGTTAACCTTATAGAAATGTAAAATAAAAAGAAACAAATTATAAAGTCAAATTCTTAACCATCTCAATATTAAAAGATAAAATCGACAAAAATAAATTTGAGAAAAAAATCATAACAAAAATTAAAAAAAAAAGAAAAATGAAAGAAAGCAAAATACTGTGGATTACTATTGTCATTCACACTGCAATGTGTGTGGGTGAACAATGATTTTCTCACACCTTTTAATTTTTGTTACTTTATAAAGTTTAATAACATGACTTTTCTCTAAAAATTTTTTTTAATTATGTGAGAAAAAATAGACTTTTAAAAAAGTCAACTTTAATTATTTTAAAAATACAACCCACCAAACTCGTAAACTAGGGCACCTAAGGTTACTTTAGCAAACCCATAAACTACACTAATCTCACATAAAGGAAAATCAAAAGAATACGAAGCTCATTTCTCAACAATCTCAATTTTAAAAGATAATATTGACAAAAATAGATTTTTAAAAAAATTCATAATAAAAATTCAAAAAGAAAAAAAAAAGAAATCAAAACATGGAGGATTACTATTGTAATCCATAATATAATGGTGTTGGGTGAACAATGGTTTCCTCCACATCCTTTAATTTATGTTATTTTATAAAATTTAATAACATGGTTTTTCTCTAAAACTGTTTTTTTAACATTATGAGAAAAAAATATACTATAAAAAAATCAAGTTTAATTAAAAAATTCTCACCAAATCCATAAACTGGGGCGCCTGAATTATCTCAACAAAATCACAAACCACATATAAAGATAAAATATAAAATTAAATTCTTAATCATCTTAATATTAAAAATAAAAAAATAATTAAAAAAAATAAAAAAATATACTATAAAATTGAAGCACCATGAGTTTCGCTATGGCTTGGTTTACCATCTGCTGGTGCGGCAAGTTATGAACAAGCTGGCTAGTTTTTTGCTTCCTTGGTTTTAGAAGCACCCTGTGTTCAAAGAATAGTCAACAAAATGTAAGTATCTGTTTCCTAATATGTGCAAGTGCAGCAAAATAGTAAATCTTGTATTTATATGGAAGAAAAGGAGAAGGGCAAAAGGTTAATTAAAATCAGCAGGACTGCCATGCGGCAACCTCAAGTATCATATACCTCTGTTTTTTTTTTTCATCTTCTCATGTGTTTCTCAAAAGAAGCGAACATAAAGTGCTCCCTACAACATTTATTCTTTCAGAAAAGTAAATACATACATAAATAACAAGAACAGTGAGTCACAGGTGATCAAACGAATGCTGATTATTTCTTTTCTTTTCTTTTTTTATTTCGATCACAAATCACAGTGAGTCAGAAAGATGAACATATGATGACATGATTCTGGCTTTTCTTTCTGTCTGTGGACCCACCATTCACTTATTGGAACAAGGACCTTAACGCTTGCTTCCTTTTCACAGTTTTGTAGACTGCGGCACTGTATAAATCCTCTTGCAAGGGGCAAGTTGCCTCATCAATTGCTCTTCTACTTCTTCGAGATAAGCGATGGAAAAAAACTTCAGGAAGAAACTCAAAATTCTGATGTTGAGAGAAGGCTACTGCTATCAGAAAACTGTATAAGAGAATTCCCGAGAGACCACGAAGCATACTTGAAGTTTAAAGACGAGGATGGCCAAGCGTGGACATTTCGTTGTAGGGTCCCACCAGGAGGGGGTTCGAAACCAGCCCTTTCTGGGGATTGGTTTTCATTTGTTCGTTCAATAGAAATTGCCTTGGATAGAGAGAAGGATGAAGCTGGTGGATCACAATTCACAATCAAGGTCAAGAAAACAACTTCAACAACTCGGAACTAGTCCATTCCATTTGCATGCAGAATCTTGTGAGCCCTTGAAAGAATAAATTTTAAATCAATTGCAGCCTGCAGGTCTCTTGAAAAATCAGTGTCAGTTACAGTTGTGCATTCGAGTTTTCATCTTCAAATTGATTGCCTGGAAAATGCCCTAATCTATCTATTGAAGATGTGATATACTGATATCAAGAGAGATAACTTAATCTATCTATTGAAGTAAAGCATTTACATATCTATTTGATCAGAATCTGTGAACCTAAAACCACAATGAATACAAATGCAAGTTTGTCATTGTAAACATTGCATCGATGATGTGTGCATAACTGCTGGCAAATTACCCCATGCAGGAGGCCTCCATGAGGTGCTTTTAAATAGAATTCAGATGGGTCCTCTGTATTGAAGCGTTATGATCCAATATACTTTGTTATCTTCGTATTATTCTTGTGTGTTTATTATATTCAAATCTATTATAGAAAATTCATTGGAGTTATATATACAATAAAAATAACAAACAACTACTGTTAAAGATTCACAACACACAACAATTTATCTTATCCTTCTTAAACCCATTTTCTCCCTTATTCTACTACTCTGATGGGGGCAATAGTAGGTGATGCAGGCATAAATAAACTAGAAAGACAGCAAACAAACACAAAGAAAATTGATTTAACTTAAATTCTAAATTCGCAATTTATTATTTTAAAAAAAAGTCTAATGATGTTTGCCTCTCAAAGAGGTTTCTAAAACATTTAAATATACTAGAAAACCTATCCTTATTGGAAAACAAAATCAGAATTCAAAAGCATAAACAAAAACTATGTAAAATCTGAAATAAAACAATAAATTAAAAAAAAACAATAAAAAATAACAAAATTAACTCAAACAATATCTTATAATCCTAATTTCAAGGGATCCGAACATCATATGATTAATAATATATATTTTCAATTGAGATGAGTCTCAAGAATCTTCAGTAAAAATTTAAGATCAATCCAATAGTTATATCTTCTTTTATAGCCTTTTTTTAGTTACTAGTCTAAGTGTAGCATATCCAACTTTTCTTTTGTACCTTAACTTATTCTAATCATTCATAAATTTTTTTTACTAAATCATCCACATAGTCTACCTACCTGTAATAAATTCTCATACTCTGTAAATTTAGTTTTCACAAGTGTAATTGCATCAATAGGCCTCTAAAAGTGATCATGAAAGACTTTTTTCTTTGTATCTTCTCATGCCCAGCAAGCATTAAAGAGCCTGAAGCTTAAAGCCATGATGACACTTGATATTAGCTCTTCTAGTCATCTTGCTAATTAAATGGAACTGATTACTGCAAGGTCTTAACAAGTTGGGCACAGACCTGATTTCGTTGAATCTACTTTGGATCGTGTGTATTTTATTTATTTATTTTTGAATGGCTACAGTGAGGCCCATAGATTTTTTTGATCTAATAAAAGAAGCCCATAATTGGTCTTATACGGTGGCCTTCTCTCAAGTCTAGTTTTAGCCCATTATAAGTTTAATTGCTGGCTATTTGCTTTCAATGTGCCACGTAGCACCTAAACTAACTTCATGAAGGAACGAGGTTTATTCAACACACAAATCCTAGAAAAAGAAAACAGCAATAAACTAAAAGAAAAACTCACAAATCTGAGTGTTTTTGAAAGTTGATTATTTAGTTTCAAATAACCAAAAAAAAAACAAAAAAAAAGGAGTTCAATTAGTTTTTCATAATCAATCACGAGCTAAACAGAAAACAATTAATATAAAACTTAAAATTAACATTAAAATAAAATGAAATGCTAGATAGAAAAGCTAAATCTTTAAAACATGAGCAATCGTGGATGGTTTTAAAGGTCATTGTTGAGTTGACATTGTTCATACACTCAAAAAATAGTATGGACATATTGTGTATTTTTTAATAATTCATTTTGGTCCTTAAAGTTTTATTTTGTGTGATTTATTCCTAATTGAAAGTCAATTACATCTTAATTCTTAGTCAATAGAGAAATTGAAAGAAGGAAGATCAAAATGAAAAAGACACTAAACATGGATGGCGTGCCAGAGATTACATGAAAAATACACTTAGATCCTTGATCTTTAAAAATAACGCAATATACACAATTTAGATCTTCTTATATTTTAAAAAATTAATTTTGGTACAGAAGTTGAATTTTTTTAATCCCTGGTTAGAGAGAGGGGTTGCTGGATTCTAGCGATGAGAAAGAAAGTCATCATTCACTCTATTTTGGACCATCAAAATAGGTTTTATTGGTGTTCACGGATTCCATGAGATGAAAGAGGTTTCATGATAGTTGTTTAGAGCCTCGATGTTGCATAAAAAACTAGATATGAGCTGAGAGAGCCAAAATTAAGCCGATTTGATTTTGGATTTTTTGACCATTTTTTTTGGGTATTTGGAGTTTGTGAGAGAGGAATTGTTGGATTCCAGCGTTGAAAGAAAGTCGTCGATCATTTCATTTTCAGCCACCAAAATAAGTTTTATTGGTGTTCACAAGTTCCATGAGATAAGAGGGGCTTCATGGTAGTTGTTTAGAGTGTCGATGTTGCATGAAAAACCATACATGATATTTGAGAGCTAAAACTAAACCGATTTGATTTTGGGTTTTGGACCATTTTTTAGGTATTTGGAGTTGATGGATAATTTGTGGGTATTATAAAGGTATTCATGAGGTTTTCTTGGGTTGAAATAGTTGAAATTATATTTTTAACTATATGAAAAAAAAAATAGACAATAAAAAAGTGAAGTTTAAATAAAAAAAAAGACACCCTCACCAAACTCGTAAACCAGGGCAGCTTAGGTTACCATAGTAAACCCACAAATCATTTTAACCTTATAGAAATGTAAAAAAAAAAGAAACAAATTATAAAGCTAAATTCTCAACCATCTCAATATTAATAGATAAAATCGACAAAAAACAAATTTGAGAAAAAAATCATAATAAAAATTCAAAAAGAAAAAGAAAAAGGAAAGAAAGCAAAATACTATAGATTACTATTGTCATTCACTGTGCAATGTGTGTAGGTGAACAATGGACTATATAAGAAAAAAATTGACTATAAAATACAACCCACAAAACTCGTAAACCGAGGCAACCTAGGTTACTTTGACAAACCCATAAACTACACTAACCTCATTTAAAGGAAAATTAAAAGAAGCAAATTACGAATCTCAATTTTAAAAGATAAAATTGACAAAAATAGATTTGAAAAAAAAATCATAGCAAAAATTCAAAAAGAAAAGAAAAGGCAAAACATGGTGGATTATTATTGTAATCCACAGTGTAATGGGTGTTAGGTGAACAATGGTTTCCCCCACATCCTTTTATTTTTGTTATTTCATAAAGTTTAATAACATGATTTTTCTATAAAACTGTTTTTTTAACAATATGAGAAAAAAAATATACTATAAAAAACCAAGTTCAATTAAAAAAAACCTTATCAAATCCATAAATTGAGGCAACTCGAGTTACCTCGATAAACTTACAAATCACATAGAAAGACAAAATAAAAAGAAAAAAAGATACAAAGTTAAATTCTCAATCATCTCAATATTAAAAATGAAATCGACAAAAATAATTTTAAAAAAAATTATAAATACAAAAAAATAAAAAAAAAGAAAAAGGAAAAAATCACTTGTTCAAGAAAAAAAAAATAATGTAAGAAAATATTGGAGCAACCTAGTGTTTTTGTGAGAAAAATTGCGAGTATCTGTTTCCTGATATGTGCAAGTGCTGCAAAATAGTAAATCTTGTATTTAAATGAAAGAAAAAGAGAAGGCAAAAGACTGCCATGAGGCAACCTCAAGTATCATACCTCTGTTTTTGTCTTTTTCATTTTTCACGTGTTTCTCACAAGAAGAAAGTGCTGGGAAGTAATTTTTTGTTGCAGCGTGAGATAAGGTTAACTCATTGTATTTTCATAAATTAAGTACAGTGCATGATGTATAAAAGTTTTCTTACTCAGAGTATATGCTATTATAATGTTTTCACTTGTATATCTTGGAGCATAGCCATAGCCATAGCCATAAATGGAAGGTTCTTCCCGTTCAAGAAAATTAACCATGAAGCTCGTAACTAGAATTTTAGACAGAAGGGTACCTCTAGAATAATACGGGGAAAGGAAGTAAAGTTAGATGCCTGTATTTTGATGTCATATATTACTTGACCGACACTTGGCTGATTAATTATTTGTTTTTACTTTTTGCCAATGATTATGTAGAAACACAAATTTTCTACCAATTAAATTTCATCATGTGTTATTTTATTTTTTAAAAGAAAAAATAAAATAAAATTGAAATATATGACATGAAAAATAAATAAGCCTTCATATATTTTTTGGCTAATAAAAAGCTAACACTTGGGATGAGATATTCAAGATATCTTGTTATAAATGCAAGATCCCATCAAGATATCTTATCATAAATGCAAGATCCCGTTAATAAATGTCAACCAATAAAATTATGCCATGTGGCATTGGAAAAGGACCTGAGAGCCCGTACAAATCTTTATAAATAGAGGGCCTCAACATAGAGAAATAAGGATTCCGGGAGATACAAATTTCCTTCAAGACAAGCTCGTTAAGCAAGGAAGCTCTCTCTTTCTCTTTAAGCAATGAAGCTCTCTCAAAAGTTCTCAAGCCTCCTTCATCTATGCTTGAAGTCTACAACAAACGAAGCTCTGTTGGATTGAGCCAAAACGCCTCATAAGAGTTCTTCAACAACACTTTGAAGACAAATCAAAGGTACTCTTCAAAGCATCAAATCACCAGAAGGATTCAGGGAGACACAAATTTCTTTCAAGACAAGCTCTTCAAGTAAGGAAGCTCTCTCTCTCTCTCTCTCTCTTCAAGTAAGGAAGCTCTCTCAAAAGTTCTCAAGACTCCTTCATCTACACTTGAAATCTACAAAGAACGAAGCTCTGTTGGATCAAGCCTAAACGTCTCATAAGATTTCTTCAACAACACTTTGAAGATGAATCAAATGTACTCTTCAAAGCATCAAATCATCAAATCTTGCTTCGCAATATACATCCAAATTCGTGTTGTTGCAAAGCACAAATCTTGGCTTGATTACTCAAATAAATCAAGTTACCATACATCAAATCCAATGGAAGAATTAGAGGATTGTCTTGTTTTTTTGAAAGAATATAATACATAGAGATTATACCCATTCATATATTTAATAAAATCATATATTTGTGTTGTGCATACTGTACCGAAAGCAAACATAAACAAACACACAAACAAACAAATTTACGTGGTTCCCCAAAACCGGGTACGTCCACGGAGGCAACAGATTGTATATTATTGGAGGAATGATACAAACACTCCACTTAAACCAGTACAATCCCACAAAACCCAGTGTTTCACTCTTACACTCCGTGTTTCTCTCAAATCTGCTCTTTTTCACTCTCACAGTTGCACTTGCACTCACCACACACTTTCTCTACACTTGCTCTCTACTCTTGCACTCTTGCTCTCTTTTTGTCTCCATTTATAGGAGAAATGAGATCCTTGGCAGCAACAAATAATTATCAAATAACTACTACAATAAATATAATGGTTGAATAGTGATAGTGGTTGATAGTGGTTGATGGTGGTAGAAAAATGTTGACAAATTTGCTACAAATCTCCACCTTGGCAAGATTTTTCCATCCAATCCTCGTGATCAATCAATGCTGCCTCTAACGCGCCATATGGCGCTACATCCTGAAGGTGCTCAACATCGAGAGATGTTGATCAAGTCCAAACAATGTTGGAACTTGATCCTTGAGACACATTTTATGAGCATGTCAGCTGGATTATCTGCGGTACCAATCTTCTGTAGCAGAATATCCCCTTCATCCACAATTTCTCGAACAAAATGAAATCGAACATCGATGTGCTTGGTGCGAGAATGATGAACCTGATTCTTTGCAAGACAAATAGCACTTTGACTATCACAATGGACATCTATGTACTCTTGAACAATTCTCAAATCTTCAGTCAACCCATGTAACCAAATAGCTTCCTTGAAAGCTTCTGTTACTGCCATGTACTTTGCCTCAATTATTGACAAAGCTACTATTGATTGTAATGTTGACCTCCAACTTACAGGCCCTTTAACAAGTGTAAACACATAGCCTGTTGTGGAACGACGCTTGTCTAAGTCATCAGCATAATCCGAATCCACATAACCATCTAAATTTTGTCAGAGTATATCATCCCTCTCAAACTTCAAACCAATATCAGTTGTGCCATGAATGTATCGCAAAATCCACTTAATTGCCTGCCAATGACCCTTTCCCGGATCATGCATATACCTGCTCACCATACTGACAGCATGTGAAATATTTGGTCTCGTACAAACCATTGCATACAGAATTTGAGCCAAATGTTTGCGCTCTTCCTCTGTGCGTGGAGACATTGAAGCACTTAGCTTAAAATGAGGAGCTAAAGGTGTGCTTACAGGCTTGGTCTTACCATCTACCCCAAATCTCTGTAGAATTTTCTTCAAGTATTGGGTCTGTGTCAAACAGACTGTGCCTTTTCTTCTATCTCTCTGAATCTCCATGCCAAGAATCTTCTTAGCTTCTCCAAGGTCCTTCATTTCAAACTCAGTTCTCAGTTGAGCTTTCAGTCTATCAATCTCCACCTTGCTCTTTGATGCGATCAACATATCATCCACATATAAGAGCAAATAGATGAAAGAACCATCAAGAAGTTTGCGAAAATATACACAGTGATCAAACTGACTCCGTGTGTATCCATGTTCTGCCATGAACTTATCAAATCGCTTATACCACTGGCGAGGAGATTGTTTCAATCCGTACAATGACTTCTTCAGTTTACAAGCCCAATTCTCTTTTCCAGTGACTTTGAAACCATCTGGCTGAGACATGTAAATTTCCTCTTCCAAATCTCCATGTAGGAAGGCAGTTTTCACATCAAGTTGGGCTAACTCCAAGTCAAACTGTGCAACCAAGGCTAACAGAATACGGATTGATGAATGCTTAACAACTGGAGAGAATACCTCATTATAATCTATCCCCTCCTTCTGAGCATAGCCTTTTGCTACCAATCTCGCTTTGAATC
>Ga0325400_1000845_pt1 | contig 24032 bp, 19 predicted proteins | sample PopdelMetagenome_2_FD_205662 | JGI IMG/M metagenome (GOLD analysis project Ga0325400, IMG submission 205662) | Populus deltoides microbial communities from Bellville, Georgia, United States - Xylem-PdKOR-R1 | ecosystem: Host-associated > Plants > Phyllosphere > Stem > Wood/Secondary xylem...
CTGAATTCCGGCAGCTGCTCAAACGGTACGATCCGCAGGGCAAATTTCGTAATGCCTTCCTGGACAAGAATATATACGGCAGTTAAACCGGACAGAGCCACCATCGCGGGCGTTTGAGGACAATGACCGATCGGTAAAGCGGCGGTCCGTCAGTAGAAAATGGCCCGGTCGTGCCTTATTAATCAAGCCGGAGCGCTCTTTCGGGTATTGCGATGGAGCTGATATCTTAAAAAGAGACAAACCGGCATCCGGTCTATTCGTTGTTTTTGATTTTCAAGAAGTTGCCAAGTAATTAATAATCGATGGAAAATTCCAGAAGAGAATTTATTAAAAAAGCGGCCCTGGGTGCAGCCAGCGTTCATTTCGGCGGATTGGCCAACGGGATGTCGGCCAAGAGCTACGCCAAAATTATCGGCGCCAACGAACGGCTGAACGTAGCCATAGCGGGCCTGGGCCGGCGGATGGGCGCTTATTTTGAACCGATTGCTAAAAAAGAAAGCAATGTCGAGCTGGTGTATTTGTGCGATGTAATGAAAAAGCAGCGCGAAGCCGCCCTGCAAAGCTTCGGCAAACACATTGACTACAAGCCAAAACTGGAAAACGACATTCGCAAAGTGATTGCGGATAAGAACGTCGATGTTCTGATTAACGCGACCCCCGACCACTGGCATGCCCCCGGAACCTGGCTGGCGGTGCAGGGAGGGAAGCATGTGTACGTCGAAAAGCCCTGTAGCCACAACCCCCGCGAGGGGGAGATTCTGGTTCAGATCCAGAAGAAATACGGCAAGATAGTGCAGATGGGAAATCAGCAGCGCTCCGCTCCCGAGTCGATTGACATTATCAATCAGATTCACAACGGCGTGATCGGAACACCCTACAAGGCCATCGCCTTTTACGCCAATGCCCGGGGCGAAGTCCCTGTACCGAAGCAGGCTCCTGCTCCCGAAGGACTGGACTGGGATTTGTTTCAGGGCCCGGCGCCCCGCCGACCCTACACGCATGATACCTGGGATTATAACTGGCACTGGTACGGCTGGGATTACGGAACAGCCGAGAGCGGTAACAACGCCACGCACGAACTGGACATGGCCCGCTGGGCGCTGCAGGTCGAATATCCGGAGCACGTCAGCGTCGAAGCCGCCAAGCGCTACTTTTCGCAGGATGGCTGGGCCGTGTACGACACGATGGACGCGACGTTCCGGTTTCCGGGCAATAAAGTCATCAAGTGGGATGGTAACAGCCGCAACGGCGAAAAAACCTACGGCACCGACCGCGGAACGTACATTTACGGCACCAACGGCACCGTGTACGTCGACCGGGATGGCTATAAACTGATGAGCCGTGACGGAAAACTCATCAAGGACAGTAAGTCGAAAACTTCGGAGGCCGGGACGGCCCTGGGCGGTGGGGGCGACATGAGTACCCGCCACATCATGAACTTCTTCGAGGCTATTCGGGGTAAGGCTAAGCAGGCTTCCACGATCGAAGAGGGCGCCCGGAGCACGTTGCTCTGCCACCTGGCGAACATCGCTTACCGAACCAATAAATCGTTCGCGGTGGATCCGGCAAACGGCCACATTCGGGATAAGGACGCCATGAAGCTGTGGAGCCGGGAGTACGAGAAAGGCTGGGAACCACCGGTTGTATAAAACAAAAAAGCGCCCCGGTCCGGGGCGCTTTTTTTATACTTATTGGGGGAGAATCACCGCCGGTTGGGTTACGGCGACGGGCTGACTCAGACAGATGGTTAATTGCTGAACAACGGCGTCAGGCGCTGGCGCTTTGTGCAGAGCGTTGGCTACGGCGTGATTCCGAATGATGTTTAACATGGCTTCCCGGCCCATGTTCCAACGGCGGAGAATGTTTTCTTCCCGCACGGCCGTGGGTACTTTCGGGTGGTTGGGACGCTCAAAATATTCCGGCATTCGGCCCGTCATCTGGCTGACAATGTCCTCGATGCTGCCGCTGACAATCAGTCGGGGATCGAGTTTAGCCAGTTGAATAAGGGCGCGGGCCATCGAGAACGTGTAAAAAGCGCAGTCGATATCCTGGTGGCGAACGGGTACGCTATCGTGCAGGCGCTGAAGTTTGATACCTCCATCTTCCAACATATCCGAGACGGGCGCAGCGTCAGCCTCGGGCGGGAAGACATTGTCTACTTTCCGTTTGAAGGAATGCCACCAGGGCGGAGTCCCGGTCGGGTTTAAGGTATCGCAGAAAACAATGCGCTCGGGCTTTTCGGGATGCTGCGACTGCATAATCAGCAGGGCGGCTCCCAGGTGACGATCATCACCCGCGTGGCGTCGTTGAATGACAAAGCAATGGAGCTGGTTATCACCCGCGTCCCGGAGTTGTTCGGTAGCTCTCCGGACCGCTCGCAGTGATTCTTCCATATGGCCTTCGGCGATCACGTGGATGGGCAGGGCATTGGGCTCGGCGGCTTCCCAGCGCAGTTCGGCGGCAATGATACCGAGGGTCGTTTCGTCGGAGCGTCGGGTTCCGAAGTACGTTCCAATGTCTTCTTTTACATCATCCGCGGGCATATCGGCCAGTTCAATCGTATCGCCGTGTGCGCCCTGACGGCTGGTCGGGCTGTAGCGGAATGAAACTTCCAGATGTTCGCGGTGAGCGGCCAGATTATAAATGCGTTTTTCGAATTTTGCCAGCATGGGCTCGTAGGCATCGTGCTGGAAACAGACTTCACTGGCGGGACGTAACAAGTGGCGGGCGATGGATTCGTCAGCCAGCAGTTGTTCAAAAGCGTCATCCCGATGTTTGAAAAAACTACGCAAGGCACCCTGTTCAATAAACTCCTCCGTATCACTTGCTAATTCGCCGTCCCTTGTCGACGGAGTGCTGTCCTCAATCCAGTTACGGAGGTACCGTTTGACGGACGTATCAAATGCCTGATTGGCTTCTTCAGCCTGCTTTTTGGTGTTACCTGTTGCGTTAATCATCGAATCTCCCTGACCGAAGAGCATCCGAAATAGTTTTTCCATTCTTTAAAGTTACGATAATAGTTAAGAGATCGTGTCCGCTTATCCGCCGGTTGCGGGTAAGAATTGTTAATCAGGCAGTAAACTTTCTGAGGGGGTACTTGGTAAACCAAAAAACGTACAATGTCGTTCGGTGAAAAAGCGAATAAAATGAAATATTTCCAGCCTTTTTTGACCCGCTGGCTCTGTCGGCAAAAAGCTTGGCAGGCCGGGGCACTGGAAGGTTTCAAATCGGTTGGGTCTTCTTTCAGGAAACTACCCTTTTTTGTCAGAAACAGGGCGTTTGGCAACTGAAATGCGGATTCGCCGGGCTGCATTAAACAGCAGTGACGAAGTGATGACTTGATCGCTTTTGGAAAACGGCTTCACGAACTTAACCCGAGCTTAAAGTCCTGCGGTGGCTGGCAATCCACCCGGAACAATGGCAGCGGTTGGTTAAGCAACACTGTGTCGTATTTTGGTCAAATTTACAGATTGATTTGATCAGGAACAATCCAATTATGGCTGTTTACGCTCTAAAAATGGCTTTTTTTTCAATAAATAATGATAAAGAAACAAATAGCGGTTGGGACCTGCGGCTTTAGCAAGGCCAAAGCCGATTACGCCCGGTTACTTTGCTGCGTGGAAGTACAGCAGACGTTTTATCAGCCCCCGCAGGTGGCAACGCTGGAACGGTGGCGCCGGGCGGTGCCGACTGATTTTGCGTTCGCGGTCAAAGCCTGGCAGCTCATTACCCACGAAGCCACCAGCCCAACCTACCGACGCCTGAAAACGGCGCTTTCTGAGGCCGGGAAAAGCGAAGCGGGTTTCTTTAAGCCGACCACCCTGGTCGGGGAAGCGTGGCAGGTGACGCTGGCGTGCGCCCGGGCCCTGAACGCCCGTACCGTTTTGTTCCAGTGTCCGGCTTCGTTCAAACCTACGCGGGAGAACATCGCCAATCTAAGCCGCTTTTTTTCGGAAATTGACCGGCAGGGACTTCAGCTGGGCTGGGAACCGCGGGGCAACTGGGAATCCGGAGTGATACAGTCCATCTGCGCCGATCTTGACCTGTGGCATGTGGTGGATCCCTTTGTTAACCGCACCGTAACGCCGGATCGCTGTTATTTCCGATTGCATGGCCGGACAGGGTGGCGGTATCAGTACGAAGACCACGAGCTGCGGGATCTGGTGGAATTGCTGCCGCCCGAAAGCCCGTCGTACGTCTTCTTCAACAACATACACATGATGGAAGATGCGCTTCGGTTCAGGAAGATTCTGGCCGAAAGCCGGGTGGATTGAGGGGGGACAAAAAACTAAATCGCGGAAACTAACTTTTTTGAACATTCGATCATGTATTCAGGTAGTTGATCTGGTTGCAGGCGCTGACTTGTACGTTTCGCCGACTCACCGATTAACTGGCCTGCTGTTTGAACGAACATGACAAAAAACTACCTCTCTGCCCAACAGGAACTTGATTTGATCAAAGGTCTGACGGACCGTAAACAGGAAGCGTTTAGTGAACTCTACGACCGATACGCGCCAACCCTGCTGGGCGTTATCAATAAGATGATCAAGGACGAAGACGAAGCCCAGGATCTGCTGCAGGATACGATGGTCAAGATCTGGAAAAATATTCACCGCCATGATCCCGCCAAGGGCCGTTTGTTTACCTGGTTACTCAATATCACGCGCAATACGGTCATCGACCACCTGCGGGTGCATAACCGAAACCCAACGGGGAGGCTGGACTGGACCGCCGAGGCTACGTTAACCGGCTCAGTGACCCCTCAAACTTCGTACGTCGGTTTTAGCGATACCGTCACATCGAGCTTATCGCCCAAATACTGGCAGGTGGTGGATCTGATTTATTTTCAGGGTTATTCCCACCAGGACGCGGCTGAGGTGCTGGCGCTTCCGCTGGGGACGGTCAAGACCCGGGTGCGGCTGGCGCTTCAGCAGTTGAAAGTAGTTTTCTGCCGGGATGAGCAGGTTTACCATAGCTTAGTATCCGCCTAAAAGCGTGTACCTAATTATTTTTCAGCAAAAGTCCCCATTTTGAGCGTTTCAGTCCCAGAATTGTACAAAATGAATGCGCAAAATTTAGAACTTTGTGCTGTTTAGTTAATCATTCGGCAGTCAGCTGCCGGGTGATTATTTTTGTGATAAAGCAAACAGCCTGACCGTCATACGGCCAGGCTGTTTTTTTGCTGATATAGCCGGCTCCTTATTTCAGCGGTAAGGTAATCGTAAAAACGGCGCCCCTGCGGTTTTCTACCCGGATAGTACCTCCGTGGGCGGTGATGCATTGCTTGACAATGGCCAGACCAAGTCCGGTGCCGTTGTGTTTGTCCCGGGACACGAATGGGTCCCAAAGGGTTTTAAGGATGCTTTTGGGAATACCCGGCCCGTTGTCCTGCAGACTGATGAGGACCTGATTGTCATTTTCCGCAATAACGGCCGAGATGGTAATCTGCGGGGTATCCACCTGATTGACCTGCAGGGCTTCCACCGCGTTGTTGATCAGGTTGACAAAAACCCGCTTGAGCTTGTTTTCGTCGCCCGTCAGGATCAGGTCGGCGGGTATCTGTTTACGAATGATCACCGGCTCAATGCCATTGCGGGCTTCGGTCAGCTGGATGCTCTGATCAATAAGGTGGCCGAAAAGAACCGGGTGCTTCTCAATCGGGGTGTCGCGGACAAAATCCAGAAAATCATTAAGAATGTCCGTAGCCTGAAAACTGCAGTCGTCAATCATCTGCAGCCATTCCGAATCAGCTTCCTCTTCCCGCATCATATTCGTCAGCATCTGGATGGTGCCGAGCGGGGCACGCAAGTCGTGCATCACCATCGTAATGGCCTGACCAATGGCCGACAGCTTTTCTTTCTGCAGTAACTTCTCGTGAAGCTCCGCGTTTCGAATCGCCTTGGTGGCATTCTGAACGTACAGCTTGAGCAGATAAAGCTTTTCCATCTGCAGGTGTTCGTGCTTTTTCATCAGCGCAAAGATGGTGTAGTTGTCCAGGCGGGTCAGCACCGTCTCCCCAATCTGAATCACGTCGTCCTGGGCCATATCCGTCGACTGGACCAGGTCAATCAGGCGCGTCGGATTCATTGTTTCTTCCGGCGTACCGATGGAAAGCAGCTTCTCGTACGTATTATCCTCGTCTACTTTACCCAGCAGGGCCATGTCCGTTTTCAGGTACGTGGTCAGTTGCCCAAAGATATTTTCGAGCAGGGGGTCAAGCTGGTACTCGTTGACACTCATCGAGGAGGTTGCCGCAAGGAGTCCTTCCAGATTGCGCAGTTTGTTATAGTCGGCGGTGGCCTTGGTGGCTAACTGAAGGATCTCTTCGGCTGCGTAAGGCTTACAATGGTAGCCTACATTCTGACCGGCCCGCGTGATGATTTCGTCAATGGAACGATCGCTGAAAGCGGTGATAAAAATGATCTCCGCTTTTTTGTCGTATTTCCGGATCTGCGTGGCCGTTTCCAGCCCATCCCAGCCGGGCATCCGCATGTCCAGAAAAATAACCGCGTATGGGTGTCCTTCTTTGAGGGACTTCTTCACCAGTTCAAGCCCTTCCATGCCGTTGGGGGCTTTGTGCACAACAAAATTAGGAATATGGCTGGTTCGGGGAGCGAGTACCGGCTGGGGTTTATCGAATAAGATACTGGCGGCTAAGCTGACCATATCTTCTTCCGGCGTACTTTGCTTGTAGGCCAGAATTTCCTCGATATTGTCCCGAACCATCGCTTCATCGTCGATTACCAAAACGGTGGTATTGGCAACTTCATTCATAAAGAATTGACTATTAATAATCGGTTGACATAAACAGCCAGGCCAGGAGCCGGCTTAAACGATAAACTTAATGGTAACCGTCGATCCTTTACCCGGTCCCGGACTGGTAAGGTCGATGGTTCCGGCATGGCTTTCGATGATTGTTTTGCAGTTGTACAGACCCAGTCCTGAGCCGGTTTCCTTGGTTGTGAAACCCCGGTTGAACAACTTGCTCTTTACGGTTTCATCGAAGCCGTCACCGCTGTCCTGAACGGTTAGGACCAGAAACTGGGTGTTCGCTTTCAACTCAATGGAAATCACGCGCTCAACCGACCGTATGTCGATGGCTTCGATGCTGTTCTTGAGCAGATTCAGGATGACCTGCATCAGATTGGTCCGGTCGCCCTTGATGACCGGATGCTCGGGCTCAATCGATAGGGAAACAATAATCTGCCGTTTGTCCAGCGAAGCAAAAAGCATCGACAGGCAGTCATTGATAATGTTGCGAAGGTTAACCGGTTTCCGATCCTGACTGATCCCACTCGTCACGTACTGCCGCTGAATGGCGAGAATATCCTGAATGTGGCTGATGATGTTCGATTGTTCCAGCACAGACTGGCGTATTTCCTCCTGTTTGATTTTGTGCGTCTCGGCCATGCCGTTCAGCAGCGTTACGAGCGCTTCGGCTTTGTCGGCACCCAGGGCGCCCGCCAGGGCCTCCCGTTGGTTGTTCAGAAAAAGCGACAGGTTTTGCAGGTTGCCCAGCTGATCCTGTTCGATGGAACGGCGGATGCGCGTCAGGTAAGAACCGAAGCCCACGATGGCGTTGCCGATGTCGTGTAGGATGTCGGAGGCAATCTCAAATTTGCTCTGCGCAATCGCTTTGTCCTGCTCGGCGGCCAGCATTCTCTTTTCTTCCAGACGCCGGGGGCTGAAGTCTTCGAGAATAACAATGATATGTTCCGGGGCGGCTTTATTGACGACAATGTTAAAATGCTTTTCGGCCGTTTCGCCGGGCAGCGGCAGCTCAAAGATGAAAAGCTCGTTCAGAATGATGATGCCCGTATCGTCCGTAAACTGCTGGATGCGTTCCACGATGGTGGGATTGATCCGCTCCACGATCGGAAAGAAGTTGTCCGTTGCCAGGCTATAAACCGCCCGAATCGGTTTCAGCAGCGCTTCCGCCATTGGATTGAGCTGAACAATGAGGCCGCTTTCGTCAATCTCCATCAAACCTAACGGCGCCGTGTATAAGAAGTCAGGAAACTTCAACTCATGGTCGACAATCGAACTCTGCATTTAATTTCTACAAGTTAAGCGGTGGATGAAAGACCCGTGGGGCGTTTGAGAAGTGAACATTCGCCGGGTCTTTACTCCTTTCCGGGTCAAAAAGTAAGCCAGATTTCCGGAAACGAACCCTGTAGAGTGACGCTAATGTGCATTATAGTTACATCGGTGACTAAAAGTGAGTGAGTGGTTGGGGATGGTCCAAAAAAAGCCCCTGTCCAGTGCTGAACAGGGGCTTTGGTTAAATAAGGTACTGAGTTGGCTGATGATCAACCAAGGGCATTCAGGTGCTTCTGGAAGATCGCGTCGTATTTCTTCGCCAGTTCCTCGTCTTTCGTCTCGCGGAAGGCATTGACAATCGTTTGCAGATTATAGAGGTCGAAGTTAGCGTCCTGCCCGTTGCCGCCTGTCTGTTTGATGTACGTCAGACTCTGGTCGGCGCGGTTGGCAATCACGTCGGCCATTTCCTTCGCTTTCGCCTTGTCGCCCACTTCGAGCAGTAACCGGATGTAGTTGGTCGAAATCTGGTCGTACGGGATGCTCTTGTCCGGGATCACTTTCAGCGACTGGTTGAGTACCTCACGCGCCTTGTCGTTCTTGGACTCCCGGATCAACTGGTCGGCCAGCCGCAGGAAGGCAATCCGGGCCGAGATAACCGGTGAGCCCCGGTACGTGTCGTCGTAGTAGGAATCCGGGTTGTCGAGATCGCGCCAGAACGTCTTGTGCATCATCGTGTTGTACATGATGTCCGAGTTTACAAAACCGTCCGTGGCCCCCTGAACCTGGACGGGCATCAGGCGGAAGGCGTACCCCTCGAGCTGCATGTGATCTTTCAGGTTCAGGAAGTTCGACGGAGCCAGCGTAGACGAGAAGTAAATCGGGCGCTTCCAGTCGTTATTGGCGATAATGTCGAGCATGATCAGATCCGGCTTGTAAAGATCGTTCTTGCCAATCGACCAGCTGATTGTGTCTTTAACGATGGGCTGCAGATTCTGAGGTACAAAGTTCAGACCCTGCACGGCCGTTTTGTTAACGGGCAGGAAGAATACCGACGAAGGCAGAATATTGGTCATTTCGCCGGTTGTCAGCGGAACCTGAATAGCCTGACTGTTTTGTTTGATCAGCCCCATGTATTCCTTCAGGTTGATTCCGTTTTTCACCGCCGGCACTTCGTAGAACGGAATCACGTCGTTTTTGCCTTTGTTGAACTGGTCGTAGTTCAGCGAGATAGGCAGGGCGTCGGATTCGTACGTCCGGCGTTTCATCTGCTGGATGTACCATTCCGTTCCGAGCAGGCTCAGGTTACACACCCGAACATCGCGCCGGAAGCCTTCCACTTCCTGGGCGTACCAGAGCGGGAACGTATCGTTATCCCCACCGACGAACAGGATGGCGTTAGGGGCGCACGAGTTCAGCAGGTTACGGGCAAAGTCAACCGAATGGTAGCGGTGGTTGCGGTTGTGGTTGTCCCAGCTTTTGGCGCCCATCATCACGGGAACCAGCAGGCACAGACCCGTTACCAGACCAGCGCGCAGTTTGTCGTTTTTGAGGTAATTAGCCAGCCCGTCAATCAGCGCCATGACGCCTAAACCGGCCCAGATGGCGAAGAAGTAGTACGAACCGACGTAGATATAATCCCGCTCGCGGGGTTCCTGGGGCGGTGAGTTCAGGAAGATAACCAGGGCAATACCAGTGAAGAAAAAGAGCAGGGCCATCACCAGAAAGTCTTTGGGACGCCGGAAATATTGCAGGACAATACCGAACAAACCAAGCAGGAAAGGCAGCATGTAGAAGTTGTCCCGCGCTTTGTTGTCCTTCATAATGTCGGGCATCCCGTCGTTACTGGACCAAGGCAGTAAGTAACCGGCTCCTTCCTGATCACCGGCGCGACCCGCGAAGTTCCACATCAGATAACGCCAGTACATATGGCCCAGCTGGTGGCTAAAGAAAAATTTCAGGTTGTCGCCCATCGTTGGCTTCTGACCTTCGGCCAGACCCAGCATCTGCCGGTACAACTGCGGGTGATTGGGCTGATTGCTGTAAATCCGGGGAAACAGCATTTGCTGGTTAGCCTCGTAAACGTATTCCGGCGTGTAATCGAAGACGACGTATTTGCCATTGCGCTTTTCGTAGACCGGCGCGCCTTTTTTCTGATCAACCGGGCGAGCCGTGAAAACCGGGCCGTAAATCAGTGACCGGCTGCCGTACTGCTCCCGTTTCAGGTACGATACAAAGTTGATCACATCGCTCGGGTTGTTTTCGTTGATCGGCGGGTTGAAGTTCGACCGAACCAGAACCTGCAGATACGACGCGTACCCGATCAGCACGAACGCCAGCGCTAGTAGGCCGGTGTTCAGGAGAACATTATTCTTGCGGGCGGACCAGATGATACCGTACACCAGCGCACCGATGAACACCACCGAGAAGAAGATACTACCCGACGTAAACGGCAGTCCAAACGTGTTAACGAATAACCGCTCCACGGCGAAAGCCGCGCTCGGCAGACCCGGAATAATCCCGGAGTTGATAATGCCCAACACAATCATCCCCGCACCAAACGCCATAACACCGCCCCAGAACGTGGGTTTCTGCACTTTCTTGAAGTAGTAGATGAGAGCCAGAGCGGGCAGGGTAACGAGGTTCAGTAAGTGGACCCCGATGGAAATACCGGTCAGGTAGGCAATGAAAATCAGCCAGCGGTTGGCGGCTCCTTCGTCCTCGATCAGTTCCCAGCGGAAAGCGGCCCAGACCACAATCGCGGTGAAGAACGACGACATTCCGTATACTTCGGCTTCAACGGCCGAGAACCAGAAGGTGTCGGAGAAGGTGTAAATCAGGGCACCCACGGCGCCCGAACCAACCACCATGATCGTTTCGGTGGTGGTCAGCTCGCCGGTGGTTTTATTGATAATCTTCCGGGCCAGCATGGTGATGGTCCAGAATAAAAACAGAATCGTGAAGGCACTGGCCGTAACCGACAGCATGTTGATCCAGTAGGCCACCTTGGTCACGTCGCCGAAAGACAGCAGCGAGAATACGCGACCAATCAGGAGGAAAAAGGGAGCACCGGGCGGGTGAGGTACCTGTAACTTAAACGCGCAGGCAATGAACTCACCGCAATCCCAGAAACTGGCCGTCCGCTCGACAGTCGACGCGTAGGTAAACAGCGCCACAGCGAACAACAACCAGCCCGTCAGGTTGTTCAGACGGCGGTAAGACGTCGTGGGTAAGAGGGCTGAATTCTGCTGAGAATACGTAGAATCAGTTCCTTTATTGAGTGTTTGCATCGGGTTGAATCCAAATTTACTTCCCCAAAATTAGCAAAATAAAACCCGTCGCGGGCTATAAGCGCTGTTAAACTTTGTTAAATACAATTTATTTTGTTTTTCGCAGGTTTCGGCCCATTCGGCGAGTACGGGCTGCTTTGTTTCGGCCGGGAAACCCGTCAGCCCCACGGCTGGCTCCCAATTGGACCCCAAAGCCGCATCCGGGTCACAACCGCTCCGGCCCTTTCTTCGCCAAGAGTGTTAGTGGCGTTTTCAGCCTATTCGGATGCCTCTCGGTTCGCTGCCTGTGGCGGAGGTCGTTTGGGGTCGCCCGTTTGGCTGGGTTAGCCGGTCAGGAATGCAGGAGCGTCGGGCACTGTTCGATGAAGTGAATGATAAACCCGTTGAAGTGCTCGGGGCTGACAAACTTCGTACGGACCTTATGGTTTAGCGGACTATGGCTACTGACGGCAACGTTAGCCGCTGCGCTGACTGAAACTACCTCTGTAGGTCGACGCGGTGTCTTAACTGATCGAGCCGCTCCTGCGTTAATTTACAGTTTGTCCGTAATCGCGCCAGGGTCGCTTCGTTGCGGGCAATCAGGGTTGCGTAACGATTAAGCTGTCGTTGCTTCACAATTCCCTCGGGCAGGTGGGTCAACGCCCGTTGGTTGAGCTGATTGATGTAATCGCTTATTTGCTCGTACTCTTCCTTTCGGCTTTCATACAACAGCAGCTTCTTGCGGGTAAGTTCCAGCATGTAACGGGTGTGAATGGAGTCAACGCTTTGTGGGCCGCCGAGAATAAACTGCCATTGCCGTTCGAGTTCCTGCAGGGGCGCCAGAAATGGCTGCCCGTCAAAGGCCGCCAGGGGCAGTTCCAGACGTTGCCGCTGATCAATCAAATAAGCCTGAATGACATTCTCTCCGCTGTTGATGAGGTAATTGAGTTGCTCCAGAACCACTTCCAATTTGGCAAAAAAAGCAAACTCCCTTGTCTCGCCGGTCGGAGTGAGTCCTATGATTAAAATAGTGACCATAGCTATACTATAATGATAGTAACTATAGCTATACTATAATGATAAGAACAGATTGAACCATTTGTAAACCTAATAACGCAGGAGCCACGAGAAAGTGGGGCTGAACCGCCGGCCGGAAAGGGAACGGTCCTATGTATACGGTAGCAGGCCGGTTTGTTCTAGTCAGCCTTGGTTGGATTCAGGGTTTTAGCGACTGAGTGAGTTGAGTAAGGCGCCTTCTGGCGGCATCGTATCTGATTTTTAGACTGGTCATTTTTAGCTCATTTTGGGCGATCAACTGTTCATAATGGCTAATGAGGTTAAGCCGGTTAGTCCCTTCAGGTAAGCGCTCCAAAGCCCGTTGCCGGAGGGAGTGAAGCCGCTCACTGGTTCGTTCGAAGTGCGTTTGATTGGTTTCCAGATGCCTGATTCTGGTTTTAGCCAGTTCGATAGAATACCGTTTCTGCACCGAATCGGCACTTTGTGGGCCGCTGAGAATAAACTGCCATTGCTGTTCGAGTTCCTGCAGGGGTGCCAGAAACGGCTGCCCATCGAAGGCCTCCAGGGGCAGTTCCAGACGCTGCTGCTGATCAACTACGTAAGCCTGAATGACATTCTCCCCGTTCTGGATGAGGTAATTGAGCTGTTCCAGAACTACTTCCAGCTTGGCAAAAAAAGAAAAGTTCCTGCTCTGGCCGGTCGGATCGAGTGTCATAATAAAGATAGTGACCATGGTAGATAGGAGTAAGCAGGTTTAAGCAATAATAGCGTTTCTCCCAAAACAATAAGCAATCAATAAGAATAAAAATCGACGCCCGAAAGTGAGAAAGCGGGGCAAAAAAGGAACGGGTAGCCAGACAAACGCCTGCCCATGCTTTTCAGCTCAGTCCGGCATTGGGCCAGTTAGGAGAGCCGTTTTGACAATCCATTCAGGAGCAAATTACTTTTTCGGGCAGGGTCCGGGAACTTTGGGGCGTCGGTCAATGGCGCTGTGAGCCGGTATGCAGCCTCGTTGAACGGACACTTCCATACCATTTACAACAACATGTTCATTGATTAACGCGTATGAAAAAGCTTTTTTGGGTAGTACTGACGCTCGTCAGTCTGGCTGGTTGCAAGGATAAGGACGTTAATCCGTCGCTGAGCGGAAGTTTCGTCGGTTTGCTCAGTATCGAAAGCACGGTCAACCACGGCAATGCGTCGTATTCGGAGGATGAATTAACGCTTACGCAGCTGAGTGAACGCTCGGTGAAGGTAAGCAGCCGCCACTTCCAGCCGTTTGTGATTGATAACCTGACGCAAAGCGCGGAATTTTCGTATCTGGCTGGCGACGGCGGCAATCTGTTTCGTTACTTCGGCGGGTCCGGTTCACGCAGTCTGCTGATCGACTGGACGACGCCAATCGAGAGTGGCTCCCAGACGATTCATTTCGGGGGTAGCAAAAAGAAATAAGCGCCCCGCGTATACGTCAGTTCGGTCATTGGGCAGCCAAACGGGAAGTTCGGTCCCTTAAACTAAGTTAGGATGAATTACTTGCGGGACCGCCGGCTGTTTCTCGGTCTGATTCCGGTCATCAACGGACTCAATTACTACCTGACGTATACGCACTTTCCGGCGGGCTGGCGGTTGCCGGCTACCTTCCTCATTGATACGCTGGAGGGGTATGCGGCCTGGTGGGCCATCCGCTGGCTCATTCGGTGCCTGGACAGGCGTCTGCCCTACGAGTGGGGCCTGGGCCAACGGCTGGCGGTGCAGTGTGTCCTGACCATCACCGCCGGGGTTGGCGTTATTGCGGCCCTGACGGAGGGAGTCAATGCACTGGCCACCGACGCGCCTGTTCCCCGTCGTTTTTACACCCACGACATTTTTATCTTCTTTATCTGGATTTTGGTCGTCAACGGCATTTACGTCGGCGCTTACTTCTACCATAGATTGCAACAAACCCCATCTGACCGGCCGCCGGAAACCCCGCCGGGTCAGGCCGGTTTTATGGTTCGGTCGGGCAAACAAAGCGTGCTGGTTCCTCTTGAGCAGATTGCCGGTTTTTGCGTCGAGGATGAATACACCATCCTGCTGACGGAGGAAGGCCGGCGGTACGTGCTGGATCAGTCGCTCGACCGGTTGGAGGAGGTGCTGCCCGCGGAATGGTTTTTTCGGCTCAACCGTCAGTACCTGGTTCATCGGCAATTGATCACGGGCTTTCGGCGGCTCCAGAACGGAAAGCTCAGCGTGACCCTGACAGCCAACTGTGGGTTTGTGGATCCGGTGCCCGTCAGCCGAACCAAGGCCGGGGCCTTTAAAAAGTGGCTGGGGGCCGCCGAAAGCCCCGACAGTTCACCCGTCATTTCGCTACACTTCGCCGGGAAACCACTTTCCTGGAGTGAATAAAGGCTTTTTTGCGCTTTTTCTTTGCTGACACTACTAATCAGCTATGCAAAAGTTGCTTTTACTTCTGACCGGGGTTGCTGCCCTGTACACAGCCCCCACGCACGCACAAACCGCAGCCGGCGAGTCGGCGCGGCTGGCCCGCTGGCCGCTCCAGGTTTCGGTCCAGTTTCATTCGGTATCCCTGCCCTTCCGGGATGTAAAGACCACCTTTTCCAACGTCGGAATCGGACTTGGCACGGAGCTGCCCTACAATCGGCGCGGCAATCTGGTCCAGTTTTTTGGCGCTGGCTACTACCGTAACTGCTACGCCGGTGACGGGCTTTTTGTCCAGACGCAGGTTGGTTACCGGCCTCACGTTGGCTCCTTGTACGCGGAGGTGAAAGCCGGGCTGGGCTGGCACTACAGCCTTCATCCGAACACCACGCTCCGGCTGGAAGCAGGGCAGTGGCAGGTGGCCGGGCGCACCGGCCGGGGAATGCTGATGGTGCCCGCCGGGGTGTCCATTGGCTATGCGCGGCCCGGTGCCGCGGTGGCGCCGTTTGTTGGCTACCAGTTCTTTTTGCTGTCGGGGTACAATCCCAGCATTCCGCTCGTGCCGAATCAGCTGCTACAGGCCGGCACCCGTATCTACTTCAAAAACTAATGAACTCTATTGGTATGAAACGAATCGCTTGGCTGGGCGGGATGCTGGCTCAGTTTTGGGCCTGTTCGCCCGTTGATCAAAACATGGAAACGGCTTCCTGCCAGGAAACGACCGTGCTGAACGCCCACTACGCAAAAGCCGGGGCGGTGCAGCAACTCCTGGATCGGTACACCCGCGAAGGCGTTCCGGGCGTTGCGGTTGCGCTGTACACTCCGCAGGAAGGTTACTGGGCCGCGGCCTCGGGATACGCCAATCTGGAACACCGGACGCCCATGCAGGTGTGTCATCTGCAGTATAGCCAGAGCATCGCCAAGACCTACACCGCCACGGCGCTGCTGAAACTAGCGGAAAAGGGCCAGCTCCGGCTAGACGCGCCCATCAGCCAATACCTGCCCACAACGGTTCGGGCGCGGATTGCCGATGCCGACCGCATTACGGTTCGGATGCTGCTCAATCATACGTCCGGGCTGCCGAATTATTCACTGGATATAGACTACGTATCGTTTTTGTTGCAGCACCCGCTGCGGCCCTTCACCAGCGACGAGTACCTGGCCTACATCAGCGGGGAGCCGTTGCTGTTTGAACCCGGCAGTTACTTCTCGTACTCCGATACGAATTATCTGCTGCTGGCCCTGATCGCGGACGGGATCCACGGTGATCACGCGCGACTCATTCGGGAGAGTGTCTTCGTACCGCTGGGTTTGCAGCAGACGTTCTATCATGACAGCCCGGCTTATCTGGCCCAGCCGAATCTGGTAGACAGCTATTTTGACCGCTTTGGCAACGGCGAACTCGAAAATGTAACGCAGATGCAGCGCACGAACGTTGGCTGCCTCAAAGGGGACGATGGGCTGATTGCTTCGCCGACGGATTACATCAAGTTTCTGCGGGGCCTGTTCGAAGGTCGGCTGGGGTCTCCCGAAAGTCTGACCGAAATGACGACCTGGGTTAAGGACAAAGCGGGATCACCGGCGTACGGAATGGGGCTGTACACCCAGGTGCATGGTCAGTACCGGGGCTATGGGCACGGAGGAGCCGGCATTGGGGCCGGGGCGACACTGTATTACTTTCCAGACAAACAGCTCTACCTTTTCATCGGCACCAACCTGGGAACGCTGACGGACGGACCTGCTGTACGAAAAGCGGATCAATTAAAAGAAGAAATGCTGGACCTGCTCTTGAACTAGAGGAATAAAAAGCGATCTGAATGGAGTAGCGATGGTATAGATTAAGCGCAGATAATCAGTGAGTAGGCTCTGGACTGGACCAGAATGAGAGTAAATTAAAAATCCCCGTACTCAAAATGGTACAGGGATTCGGTACCCACCGTAACTTGTACTTTTACAAATATACCATTTACTAAGATCGTTCGTTACTATCTTTTGAGTTAACGGACAGAAATTCTGGCAAACGGTAGCTTTTTCTCTACAAAAACAGGAATTAATGGTATCACCGTTGAATAAGAAATGCGGAACTGGTCGTATGTTCTTATTTCCTCTCTACTACCAAACGCTCAACCCTCTGCTAAGATAATAACAGAATTTGATTCTTGCTACCTTCTTCGAAAAGAAAGTTCTTTAATTGTCTTTATTAATTTTTATTAATGTTTGGGTAATTGTCAGAATACTTAGTAAATTTACTTAATTTTACTGAGTAATTAAACGAGTAGTTATTTCTAAATGACTGTACATCGTTGTTAATCAGAAAGTTGTTGCGAGGACTAAAGCGTTGAGCAGGTTTCGAAGCAGCAGGTAGGGAAGGGAGTAAACAGAGTTAATCGAAAATAGGATTGTTTTGGTTGTCTGTTAATGGCGCGCAAGAAGGGTTGGTTGACAGACAGGAATGAAAAGTTTTAGTAGAAACCAATTGAACTAACTATCGAACGTACTTTACTACAATTACAATGAATTCGTCATCCGAACGGTCAATCCATGTGGTGTTAGGAGCGATGGGCATGATTGGCCTGTTACTCATTCTGAGTGTGTTAGCTTTATAAAACGCTATTCAGTAACACAAAAAGCGGCCAGCCAGCTACCTAAGATTTCGCTTGTTGTTTCGATCAGGCACCCCATACCGGGCACCTGATCAAAGCATCTGTTAAGCCTTGTAAAATAACCACTTCGATAACTCCCGGTAAGTGGGTTTCTTGCCGTACATCAGAATGCCGACGCGGTAGATCCGGGCGGCCAGCCAGGCTGTACCAATAAAGCCCAGCACCAGCAGCGTAACCGACACCAGAATCTCCCAGATCGGCACCCCGAACGGAATCCGGACCATCATAATGATGGGGGATGTAAACGGGATCATCGATAACCAGACAGCCATCGTGCCGTTTGGATCACGAATGACAAACTGCGCCATAATAAAGGACAGAATCAGCGGAATGGTGATGGGCAGCATAAACTGCTGAACATCCGCTTCGGCGTCAACCGCCGAACCCACGGCGGCAAACAAGGCGCTGTAAATCAAATAACCACCGATAAAGTAGATTAGAAAGCAGGTAATGATCAGCGGGATGTTGAGCGTGCCGACGGCTTTCAGCGCTTTGGTAACGACGTTGCTGCTGGTCCGCTGAGCCGGTTTGGCCCCCTGAACGTCCTGCATCGCAGCCGCCCCAGCCCCGCCCGCCATCTGCATCGCAACCGGCTGGGGCCGCTCAACGCCCAGTACGCTGGACATCACCGACGACAAGCCAATGGTCAGCATAATCCACAGCATAAATTGGGTCAGGCCGACGAGCGCCACGCCGATGATCTTGCCCGCCATTAACTGAAAAGGCTTCACCGACGAGATAATCACCTCGACGATCCGGTTCGTTTTCTCTTCCATAACGCCCCGCATTACCTGAGCCCCGTAGAGAAACGTGGTTCCGTAAATCATGATGGCGCACAGGTAGCCAATGGCCGAAGCCGCGCCCGAACTGCTGTCGCGTTCGCCTTCCTCGCTGAGACTGTAGGTGTCCGCCGAAACGCGCACTTTGGTATCATCCAGTACTTTCCGGTCGATACCGGCCTGGAGGAGCTTAATATTTTCGATCTCCTGCTCGATCGAGTCTTCAATGCCGCTCTGGATGGTTAGGCTGACGTTATTCTCGGCGTAAATTTTAAGATCATTCGGTTGCTGGATAATTTGTTTGGGAATGTAAACCAGTACGTCGTAGCCGCTTTTGGCGAAGTTCTTTTTGGCCTGTTCAATCGGCGTTTTGACGAACTGGTAATTCAATTCTTTGGTGTTCTTAAACGTCTTGCCGAACAGATTGCTTTCGTCGACCACTTCTACGCGTTTCACATCCACGTTTTTGGTGGCCATATAGACCGGAACCAGCCAGAGCCCCGTCATCAGTAGGGGCGTCAGAAAAGTCATGATCAAAAACGACTTTTTCTTTACCCGGACGAGGTATTCGCGTTTCAGAATGAGGAATATTGTTTTCATCGTTTTCGGTGCGTTGAATTAACGAATTGGGGGTGGAGGGGTTTAGGTCGTAGGGACTTCGCCAACGGCCTGGATGAAGATGTCATTCATGGACGGAATATTCTCCCCGAAAGAACGCACGGCCACCCGGTCGATTAGCGCGCGGACGAGGTCATTGACGGCGGCATCGGGCGGGATCTGAATGTTAGACCGCGTAAAGCCATCCTCCAGCGGAATGCTTTCTAAAACGTGAAAAACCGGATTCATCCCTTCGATGGAGCCCTGGTACTCGACGTGGTACGTATGCGTTTTGAACTGTTCCTTGATGGCTTTCTTGGGGCCATCGAGCACTTTCCGCGACCGGTTGATCAACGCAATGTGATCACAAAGTTCCTCGACGGATTCCATGCGGTGGGTCGAGAAGATAATGGTGCTGCCCCGGTCGCGCAGTTCCAGAATTTCGTCCTTGATCAGATTGGCGTTGATGGGGTCAAAACCCGAAAACGGCTCATCCAGGATGATTAGATCCGGCTCGTGCAGAACCGTGGCAACAAACTGAATCTTCTGCTGCATCCCTTTGGAGAGGTCCTCCACGTTTTTCGACCACCAGGTTTTAATGTCGAATTTGGTGAACCAGATCCTGAGCTTATCCATCGCCTGCCGTTCGCTCAGGCCTTTCAATTGCGCCAGGTAAAGCAACTGGTCACCCACTTTCATTTTTTTGTAGAGACCGCGTTCTTCGGGCAGGTAACCAATGCGGCCAATGTGTGAGGAGTCCAAGGGTCGGCCGTCGAAGAAGACTTCGCCCGCATCGGGGCCGGTAATTTGATTGATGATGCGGATGAGGGAGGTTTTACCGGCTCCGTTTGGTCCCAGCAGGCCAAAGATGGTGCCTCGTGGAATACTGATGCTGACGCCGTCAAGGGCCCGGTGCTGGGCGTATTGTTTGACGATGTCGCGGGTTTCGAGAATACTCATGGATTGACGGTTAAGATTCAGTCGGCGTGCCCCGGCTAACCGGGAACAGGTCAAAAATACGGGCTGGGGGACTGCTTTACGCTGGATTATGACAAAGCGTTTCAGGTATCCATAAGCGGCTTAATTACAGGCCGGTTTCGGCAACCGCCATTAAAAATAAAAAAGGCTATCCCTAAAAACCAGAGATAGCCCTAAAAAAGAGGAAGGATATTGGGTATTAACGATAATAGGAGCGCACCTGAAACAGCAGCAGGAGCCACAGTAAATCAAAAAGAATACCGATGATGCCGAGGGTCAGCACGTTACTGATTAAATTGATCAGCTCGGCGTAATAACTCAGGACCCAGCCCTGACGACGGCGGTTGAACAGACCTGGCAGGGCCGCAATGCGCAGGATAAAGGTGATCAGCGCAATGCCCATTGACACGGTATAAATAAAGCCTCCGCTAACGCCACCCAGGAAGGAAACTGGCAAAAACGCCGTTCCCAGCCCCAGAAAAAAGAGAATAGCGGGAAGCGTTAGAACCAGTAAGATGAGGGAGACGATGGGCCAGTATTTAACAAAACCTTCCCGAAAGTTGAACGGGATCTGAAAGGGGGCTTTTTCCGTGAAATACGGAGCGAGTTCGGCCTCAAGAAGTGCCTGTTGTTCCATTGTGTGTTGTTTACATTAAATTGAAATCAGGGCTAATGTACTGAAAGATAGCGAACAACAGGCCTCTTTTCTATTGAACGGTTGTCTCGTCGGGCAGCGCAACGGATGGGTTGAATTCGCCTTCCCATTTGGCGATTACGCAGGTAGCGACGGCGTTACCGGCCACGCTCGTGGCCGAGCGGCCCATGTCCAGAAAAGGATCAATACCCAGAATCAGCGCCAGTCCTTCGGGGGGCAGGTCAAACATGGCCATCGTGCCGGCAATCACCACCAGCGAAGCCCGGGGCACGCCCGCGATTCCTTTGGAAGTAATCATCAGCGTCAGGAGCATAACAATCTGTTGCTGGAGCGTCAGCGATACGCCGTAGGCCTGCGCCAGAAAGCCCGTCGCAAACGTCATGTACATCATCGAGCCGTCGAGGTTGAACGAATAGCCCAGCGGCAGCACAAAACCAATGATGCGCGAGGACACGCCGAAATCTTCGAGGGCCTTGATCTGCTGGGGGAGCGAAGCCTCCGAAGAAGCCGTGCTGAACGACAGCAACAGGGCATCCTTGACCTGAGCCATTAGTTTCAGGAACGGAATCCGCATGACGGCGCAGATGCCGGCCAGCACGACGAAAATAAAGAACAGCAACCCACCGAAAAAGCAAAGCAGGAGGTAAGCATATGACACCAGGATTCCCAGACCTTTGGCGGCTACCACGGCCGTCATGGCACCTAAAACGGCATAAGGAGCCATCTGCATCACATACCCCACCATCTTGAACACCAGTTCGCTGAGGGCGTCGAGGGCCTTCATCAGCGGCTTGCCTTTGTCGCCAATGGCCCCTAACGCAATCCCGAAAAACAGCGCAAAGACAACAATCTGCAGAATCTCGTTTTCGGCCAGCGCACGGAACACGCTGTCTGGAAATATATGGAGCACAAACTCATCCAGGCTGTTAAGCTTCTTGCCTTCAATGCCCACACTGGTACCGGCTGCCGGGCGGGGCCAGCTCTGAATGGTACCGGGACGGGTAAGGTTGACCACGACCAACCCAATCACCAGCGATAAAATGGTTGCGAAATAGAAGTATCCCAGCGTTTTAATGCCAATGCGGCCGACCGCTTTAAAGTCACCCAGTTTAGCAATGCCGACAACGAGCGTGGCAAACACCAGCGGGCCGACAATCATTTTGATGAGTTTCAGGAAAACCCTGCTGAGCAGTTGAAATTTATCACCCACCGCCTGGGCAGTTGCCGGGTCGTAATAGATATGGAGAATCTGGCCTATAATAACCCCTAGCGCAAAGCCGACAACAATCTTGGTGGTAATGTTTACTTTCATTCAGTTTGAAGAGGAATAATATATAGGTCAACAGGAACAAAAATAGAAGAAAAATCGGTAATCGGCACAGAGAAGGGCGTTTTGTCAACGAAACATTCGGCGATAGATAGGCCTTCGGTAGAGAAACTGACCGTACAGAATGGGGTAGAGCAGGAAGTCCGTCAGGCGGGTCGGACTCCGGAACGTGATCTCATCAATGATGATACTATGGTCGCCATCCCGCACGATGCGGTGTTTGTGGTGCCAGTAGGCGAGAAAAAAAGGCAGCTTCACCCCCTCATCCACGAAGAAGATTTCACGCTCATTTTCCTGCTGATCCGTAATCCGGCTGATCCAGTCCTGTTTGAAAAGCAGAAAATTCAGGCGCACCTGAACCAGATCGCCTTTCAGACTGCCATCAAAACGAACGACCTCCGCCGGCGGAAACGGGGGATTCAGGGCATCAAACAACGAACGGTTGAAGCCCCGCCAGACTTGCTGATAAGGCTGGCGAACAGGGGTGCGCAGGACGATTTGCATACAGAACCGGGCACTTAGGTGGGCCTGCGTTAAGGTACAGCAAGCCCACCCCAGGAACCCTACTACTTATAATTGCTCCAGAATCCGTTCGATGGACACGGCCTGACCAATCCGTTGTTTCAGTTCGGCAATGGGCACGCGAACCTGCTCGGTCGTGTCCCGGTTGCGAATCGTCACGGTATCATCTTCCAGCGTCTGGTAATCCACGGCGATACAGAACGGCGTACCGATCAGGTCCTGTCGGGTGTAGCGTTTACCGATGGCATCGCGCTCTTCGTAGATCACCCGGAATTCGCTACGCAGGCTTTTTACGATCTGCTGCGCTTTTTCGGGCAGACCATCTTTGCGGACGAGGGGGAACACGGCGGCTTTGATCGGCGCCAGTGCCGGATGCAGTTTCAGGTACGTACGGGTTTTCTGGGTTTCGCCTTCGCCAACCACTTCTTCGGTGTAAGCATTGCAGAAAACAGCCAGGAAGAGCCGGTCGGCACCCACCGACGTTTCAACCACGTACGGAATGTAGTTCTGGTTAATCTCCGGATCGAAGTACTGCATTTTTTTCTTCGACAGCGTCTGGTGACTTTTCAGGTCGAAGTCGGTACGGGAGTGAATGCCTTCAATTTCGCGGAAGCCGAACGGGAACTCATACTCAATGTCGACGGCGGCATTGGCGTAGTGGGCCAGCTTCTCGTGAATGTGGAATTTAAGCTTTTCGGCGGGCAGGCCAACGGCCTTGTGGAACGCCAGCCGGGTGTCCCGCCACTTTTCGTACCATTCCATTTCGGTGCCGGGACGCACAAAGTATTGCATCTCCATTTGCTCGAACTCCCGCATCCGGAACGTAAACTGCCGGGCGACGATCTCATTCCGGAACGCCTTTCCAATCTGCGCAATCCCGAACGGAATCTTCATCCGACCGGTTTTCTGTACGTTCAGGAAGTTGACAAAAATACCCTGGGCGGTTTCCGGGCGGAGGTAGATCAGGCTGGCATCTTCGGCCACCGAACCTACCTGCGTCGAGAACATCAGGTTAAACTGCCGCACCTCGGTCCAGTTGGCCGTGCCGGATATTGGATCAACAATGCCTTCGCTGATGATCAGGTTGCGGACCCCTTCGAGATCACCCGCGTCCAGTAACCGGCCCATTTCCACCAGCAGGGCGTGGCCTTGTTCTTCCTTGCCCTCTTTGGCGTACTGTTCGGCCTTGCCTTCCAGCAGCTGGTCGGCGCGGTACCGTTTCTTAGAATCCCGGTTGTCGATCATCGGGTCGTTAAACGAATCGACGTGGCCGGAGGCTTTCCAGGTGAGCGGGTGCATAAAGATGGAGGCATCGATACCCACCACGTTGTCGTGCAACTGGGTCATGGCCTTCCACCAGACCGCCTTGAGGTTGTTTTTCAATTCCACACCATTCTGACCGTAGTCATACACGGCCTGTAATCCGTCGTACACTTCACTGGACGGGAACACAAAGCCGTACTCTTTGGCGTGGGCAATAATATCCTGCAGCGAGACCGCCGGGGTTTGTTTTGTCATTGCATCTTCCATAATGAAGCAAAAATAAGAAAGATCTAGCCAAGTGCCTAAACTGTCTGCGATTAGAGCGCGGTCAGAAAACAAGAGTCAGGCGGTTACTTCGCTTGCCGGCTCTCGTCTCATAAGAAGGCGGGCATTCTAAACGCCCGAATCTTCAATGCAATTCATTCCTGTGTCGTTATGAAAAAACTGGTAGCGGGGCTCCGGGATTATTTCGGTGTGTCCCAGCGGGAAGCCCGGGGGCTGTTG
>Ga0325400_1000846_pt1 | contig 24027 bp, 12 predicted proteins | sample PopdelMetagenome_2_FD_205662 | JGI IMG/M metagenome (GOLD analysis project Ga0325400, IMG submission 205662) | Populus deltoides microbial communities from Bellville, Georgia, United States - Xylem-PdKOR-R1 | ecosystem: Host-associated > Plants > Phyllosphere > Stem > Wood/Secondary xylem...
TTATTTATAAATTTGATGCAAAATACCCCTTAAAATAAAGGATGGTGAATTTTACTGTAAAAAAATGCATAGAAAACACAGAGAGAAAGGACGGTAGATTTGCACAGAGTGTGATCTGAAGGCCTTAATTTTAGGTAATAAAACTTGCCCAGAATAAACATGTTCTACTTGAAAAGGAAGGTAAAAATAAATAATAGGGGTTTTCCAAATACGAAGTAAAGTTTTTGGAAAACTAGATTCAAATAAAAACTGAAAATTACTTTTAAATAAAATATTTCTCTGTGTAGAAAAGTAGAAAACTAGTTTTTTAATACATATTCCATTACAAGATTTTTTTTTTCTAAACTAAGAAATGACATAAACAATGCAAAAAATTATTTTTATTTTTTATGTTAATTTAGATCATTATTTTTATGATTTTTTTGGCTTCTTTTATTAAATAATTTTTATTTTTATTTTTACTATTTAATCAAATATAAAATATATTTTATATTTCAATTCTGATCCTTATTATTTTAATTGTTATTTTTTTTAATTCTTTTGTATAATTAAAATTAGTTTTCTCATTTTTATCATTTAATACCTGATTGATCGAGAATTGAGTTTCATTGTTTATCTATATATGATGCTTCAGGTTTAATAACCCGGGTCAAGGGTTTGAAAAGTTAACACGAGTTAAATTTTTTTTTTTTAAATAAGTTTTATAATTTACTTTGTTTTTTTATCAAGTTATTTTAATCTCATAACTTGAATTGCAGGTTTGGTGAAATATCCTGAATTTGCTCAAATATAAAAACTGAGATTACAAGTTTTTCATGTTAACTCGGGTTGACTAGAACTAATTTGTTTAAGCTATTTTTTTATTCCATGTCATCCTATTGTATTTAATGGAATGTGAACTGAATTATATCTTTTGTCTCTTTTTTAAAAAATATTTTTTCTTGGGTTATTGTGATATATATAATTTTTTAAATTAATTCATCTATTATTATTATTTATTATATAATTAAAATAAAATTAACTTATTCATTCCAATAAATCTATAACCCAAATCACATATTTTTATTACCTTTTAAAACGCGCTTAACATCTTTTTTTTTTTCTTCAAAAAAACAAATAGTCTGCCCCATGATGTGCGGACAGTCAAACTAGTCAGTAAAAAAAAAAAACATTAAAAAACAAAGACAGCTATCGAATAGGCTAATTGGTAAAATGATCCTGAATTATTGGTCCAATTTAATTCAACTCTCGACCCTTTGATTTTTTATGAATTATGGTCTAATTGGACTATCATTTGTAGTTATAAATAGTATACATTAAATTATATTCTAAAAAAAAAAGAAATACATTGAATCAAGCAAATGAAATAGTGATTAATTATAATAAGGGAAAACCTCAAAAATACCTCTCGACCGTCTGTTAGCATAAATGTAAACCCGAAGCTGATTTTCACACCAATTTTATTCCTATATAATTTTGATTTCTCAATTGGAGCCTTATATTAAAATTCCTTAATAGAAAAATGGTTAAATTCCTCACAAAAATAAATTAATTATTGCAAAGAAAATAATAATTACAGTTTGTAGAGAAACAATTACCAAGTATAGATGGAAAGATCTAGTAGAGAATTTATGAAACTTGATATAAAAATTATTTGGGTATAAAATTGAGACCGAGAGGCACTTTTAAGGCCTGCCCTTAGAAATTAGAATAATTAATAGCTAAAAACAGGTCTCAAAGCTTGTGTGGCAAAACTGTAGCCTCATCGACTCCACAAAAAGAGAGGGGAGATGGGAATCATGGCAAAGTCCAAAAGCTGCAAAAACAGCGGTGAAAATTGGGGCATGGGCTTCCTCCTCGTCTTTTTCCCTGAAGAAACCCCCTCCTCCTCCTCCCCAACAGCCACCTCCACTGTTCCATTCTCCTCCTCGTCCTCCTCACCGACACCACCACAAGCTACTTCCAGCCCCATTTGTAACTCATCAAAAATAATTAGAAGAACCAACTCGAACAACCCCATCATCACCAAGACTCAATCCACAATCTCAATCTGTGCTCTTCTACTCTTGCTCACTCTCCTTCTCTTCACTCTCTCAACCTTTGAACCCACAATCCCCAACCCTTCCAGCACCATTAGTATCAACAAAACCCCACGTAGGTTTTTGTCTCAAAAGCCTCAAAACGAGCTTAAAACCGCCAAAGCCAGTTACTTCTCTATGTTTTCAAGAAGGCCAAAAGATAATAAAGGAAGCGAAAAGTTTCGTTCTTTATTCGCTTTACAAGGAATGGGCAAGCTTTACAGGCGCGGGACTAGGGCAATGAGTGATCTTCTTGTTGCTCATGTAATGGAAGAGACCAATGAAGCTGAATTTAGACTCTTTTTAAGAGTCTTGCATCGGTCAGGTCTCACAGCAAGAGCCGATGTTGTTTTTGTCTTTCCTTCTTCTTTGTTCGCTTCAAGATTTGAATCACTGATCCAAGAAGAGAATGACTCGTTCTTGAAACTCGTTAATTATTATAAACAATTGAACGGAACGAGTCATGACTCCGTGTCGGCGTCGAGTTTTGATGTGAGTCAGTTTTTGAAAAGCGAGAAGAAGCAGGTGGGAGAGCCTCTGTGGGGAAAGAGAACTCGAGTTAATGGTGATGGCAATTTCAGTGAATCGGGAGAGGGTGAAGGGGAGTTGACTTGGTTTCGCTATGGCTCAGTGGTGGGTTTTGAAGCGAGTGAGCTTGACCCGGAAAACTCACTTGCTGGGTTTTTAGATCATTTGCCAATGAGTTTGAGAAGATGGGCTTGTTATCCAATGTTACTCGGTCGAGTTCGGAGAAATTTTAAGCATGTAATGTTAGTGGACGTGAAAAATTTGGTGTTATTCAGCGACCCACTTGGCCGAGTCAGGAACCGGAGTCCAGAATCAGTTTATATAAGAACAAAACAAGAAAGCGGTTCAAGCAAGCATAATAGGAAAATCTCGGAGAAAGCTCAGTCTCATTCTCAAGTTAACTCAGCGATTTTGATGGGTGGAGCACGGGGAATTCGAAGATTGTCTATTGCCATGCTAACAGAAATCGCTCGAGTTGCGATGCAACACAAGAAGAAGAGCTCAGTTACCGAGTCAGGGATTTTAAGTCAACTCGTGGGCAATGTGCATATATTGAAGAACATTGATTTGATTACATCGACCGAGTCAATCCCGGGTATGAGTTCACTCACTGGCTCAAACTCGTCTTTGTGGAATAATTATAGTATCATCCAACGTGGGGGTAATAGCAATCATGATAGCAACTCTATTATCATGAAACAAATATGTTCATGGGAAGCAGAATCTTCTGCTTATAGGGATTGCTAATTAGCAAATTAATTATAGAGGGAGGAAATATAATTTAATTTTTAGAGAAAAAAATTGCATAATTTCGTCTGTTTGTTTTTTTTCTCCTTAATCCCCAATTATATTTGTTTTTACATGTAAATGATATTGTTGAAGATATTATTTATTTTTTAAAATTTTCTATAATTGTAATGTTAATCAGCAACAAATCCGGAGGATGCAAGCATGACTAGAAAATGGTCAAAAGGCCAAATTAATTAATCATCATTCTGTCTTGTAGAAGCTAAAGAACAATATATCATAATTATTAATTCCACACATATTTATCCTTAATTTTAGAACTATGATTGAAGTAGCTTCTGCTTTTTTTTTTTTTTAAAAAAAATTGTGTTTGTTTTAAAAAGATATTAATTTAATTTTTTTATAATTTTAATATATTGATGTTAAAAATTTAAAAAAATTATTTGAATGTATTTTTTTTAAATAGTCTGTATTGTAATATTGCTTAGCTTAGATTTATTGTAATTAAGATTACTTAATTTACTGTTAAAATGATATTTGAGTTTGTTGAAAAAAAATCTTAATTACGATGATCTCATGATTTTAAAATGATATTTGAGTTTGTTGAAAAAAAATCTTAATTACGATGATCTCAAGATTTTATTTATCACCGAAAAAAAATATTAAATTTAAATTTAAAAACATAATGAAAAAAAGAAGAGGTTTAATGCGAAAGTGGGAGACAAAAAAAATGGATGCTCTGGTCAACGTTTTATAATTATGTTCCTAAATGTTTGCCTACTTTATGTAATTGATTGTTGATTTTCTGAAAAAGGATGCTATAAATAACCTTTAATTACGCACGCTAATGATCCCTCTTTGATGACCCATTCGTAAAGAATGGATCTTTGTACCAAAAAATGGTGAAAGCAAAGGCTGGACACTTGATTTCATAGTTTTTAAATGCCACCGGGTCAGACCTGGATCAAGTATGGATTAAATGGGTTGATTTAGGTTAACTCGGCTTATATATAAAAAAAAAAAATTAATGGGTTTTGACCGGATTTTGCTTGGGTTGACCGGGTTGTAGGCTAGTCTGAGTTTTTGACCGGGTCATACCGAGTTAATTCTCTCTTAATTTTTGTTGAAACTTGGATCAACTTGGACCATAAAATACCTGGATCACGAGTTAACCCGGCAATTTAGGTATAGTTTCTTTTTTTAAAAAAAAATTGCTAGAATTGCTGCTCATTTCTGCATAAAGAAGTTAAAGTCAGAGGGAGAGGGTGGTGGAGAGAATGTAAAGCAACTACACGTGCTTATGAATTGTGATCTTCTTCTTCCGGTTTTATTTCGAGGCATGAAAAGCAATGAAACGTATCAGTCAAGCACCTTTGCTTTCACTTTTATAGCGAGCTCTTGCCCAACCAAGCAAACCCTAGCTAGCTAGTAAATGTATTCACATGGCATTAGAAGAAAGGAATAAAAAAGGGGGGAAGATGGCTGAAAGAATTAAATAAGGTTCTGAATTCTGATAAGGGTTTAACGAGCTGCTGGTATGTTTAGTCCCTTTTTCTTTGCCATTTTTAAAGGGCTGACATGTTAAAGATTACTACTCTTGCCCTGTGGATTTTTAGTCATTTAAGTTTAGATTTCTGAAGGTTTCCTTGCATTTTCGTGACCTTAGCTGTTTGAAGTAGTGTCAGGATATTGACTATTTTTGTAGTAATTGTTTGTATGAATTGAAGATTTTACAATTCAATGGTGCGTGCCCCCCATTTGTGGAATTTCTCTGTGACTCGAATGTAATAGTTATGATACCGGGTTTGGGGTTTGACACAACTCGATGTTTGGATTGTGGTTCTATTGAGTGGATTTACAGGTTGATTAATTAACTTAAACCAATCAAAACGATATCATTTTAGATAAAAAAAACTAAAGGTGATATCGTTGGCCAAGCCAGGTCTGGATTGAGTTCGGCCGGGTTAATTGCATCCATCCAAACATGATTGGATTGCTTGAGTTCAATTCGGTTCAATGATAAACCCCCTTCAAATTAGGCTATGAAGCAATGAGTTTTCAAGTTAACTTGTGAGGCCATGTTGAATATGATAACTATGCAGCTTTATTCTTGCTGGAGGGTCAGTTTTCATTCCTTTGGATGCTTTTTTTGCTTTTACTTTTCTAATTTTTAGAATTTCATCCTTCGGAGACAGAGAGAGAGAGCTAGCTTCATTGGATGCTGACCTTCATGCAGCAATTTCGTCTTATTAGAGAATATTTCCATTTCGACGCGTGTTAGAACCAAACAAGAAAAAGGATATTTATGATGCTATTACAAATAATAAAAAAAATAATACACGTTTTTTGCATCCTATAAAGGGCATAATTAGAAAGAAAAATCCATTATTAACATATAATTTGCTTTTAACGTAGCCAGAGTAGACTTATTTTATTTTATTTTATTGATTAATATAGGTGTTAGGACCTACTTAAACACACCTCAACTAATTTTACGGATTTAAAGTTAATGATAATGTAAATTTTTAGTAGTTCTAAGATTTGTGAGATTTAAATTGATAATTTTTATAAAAAAAACATAAATTTAATCAATTGAGTTATACTCCACAAAATTTTAAGGAAACTTATTTTAATATCCTAAAACCGACACAAGAATATCACTAAACTATGGGGAAAAAAAAGGGTGTCCAAGTGCAGTGCAGTCCAATTCAAACCTAGGAGTAGGCTTCGTAGCTGCCGTGGGGGCAAGAACGAGTCCATTCTCGATTTAGTTAAGGTAGACAATTCATGTTAAAGAAGGTAGTTAGATATTTCCTATAATTAATGTTCTTAAATCGTCCGTTGGGGTTGAAACTAGAAACACTAGTATGGTCCCATTCGAACATTAGCACCATCGCTTTCAATTTGAATTTACTCCAACACATACTTCACGCCAAAGACTTGGGTATTGTAATTGAGTTTTAAAAAAATCATTTATTTTTAGAATAGTTTCACTTTTCAAATGTTATCTTCAAACTAATCTAAGGATTAATTTCTTTTTTCAAAAAAATAAAATAGGAAGCACCCACCGATATGATTAACTTCGGGAGATCACCTATTTTTTATTTTTAAAGTTTAAAAATGAAGGTAAAATTTGAATTAAATTAAAGAAACTGCTAAATAAAATATATTTGATATTGTGATGTAAAGTATTTTTTGTTTGAGAATACATTAAAATATATTTTTGAGATTAGTAAATTAAAATTATTAAAAAATATTAATTTAATATTTTTTCATGCCAATCACACTAAAAGAGTGTTTGTAAGTGTGATGACGGTTACTTTTCAAAATACTTTTAATTCGGAAATACATTAAAGTTATATTTTTTTTAAAAAAATTATTTTTGATATCAATACATCAAAATAATTTGAAAATATTAAAAAATTAATTTAAAATAAAAAATAAAAAATTAAATTTGTTTAAAAACACAAAAACAAGCTTGAAATAAACTTGAGATAGCTTACTTCCAACAGAGGGTTTGGTATGACACTCGGCCGAAAGGTTGTAGGCCGCTCCTCCACAAGCTACATTCTTTGCAATTAATTAATTTAATACCAATAAAGATGGCTTAATGGTGCAGACTCCAGTATGAGCTACATTCTTTTTTGATCCACCTACATTGATATATTATAATGTTTGTTATCCATTACATCTCATCAATCATCAGCATGAGAGGTTTTTTTTTTTCAAGTAAAAAAGATATAATAATTAGACAAAAGGCAAAATATTTTTGAAACATTCAATAAATAACTAATAATATTTACTCTATGAGCTCACTTTAAATGATGAGACAAATATTGGTTGGAAAAAGAGAAGTATGCTCAACTCTATAAAAGACAATAAAAATATTTTCACCTATTTTTTTTAAAAAACTATATGTTTTTTTTTCCCATCTCGTATCAATCTTTCTCCTATTAAATAAATATATTTTTTAAAATTAACATAGGTGTCCGGGTCAGTTTACGCGCACCTCGACTAATCCCACGGACCCTGAAGTTAACGACCATGTGAGCTTCCAGTAGCTCTAAAGTTTGTAAAACTCGAATTGGTGATCTCTGGAAAGCAAACCCAAAACCTAACCAAGTGAGCTATACATCTCATGGTTAAATATTAGTAATTACTTCATGAGTATATTAGAATTTCTTAATAAATGCTTTATTTATTCACCTTAAATATGATTCAACTCTATGTTATTATCATCGGGGATTTTGTTTGATCACTTTCCAAAAGGATGTGGGCATGTGATTGAATGTCTACAAGAAGAAAATTAATCCCACAGATGCTGGCTTTACGACTCTTTCTTCACATGATCAACAAAATAATGATAGAACGTTCTAGTCTATTAATTAATTGTCACGGGGAGATTTTAATAATCTAATTAAATATAATAATTAACAGAACTTTTATGGCCTAATAATCCAACATGTGAAACCTAATTAGCTTTGTGGGCAAAAAAGTAAACGTTATGGCCTAATAAAGCAACATGTGAAACCTAATTAGCTTTGTGGGCAAAAAAGTAAACGAGAACATTCCTTGGGATTTCAAAATTAAAAGACAAGATTGTACGTATGGGGTACTCCAAAACTTTTGTTCACGTGAGTGAATAAATCGATGCTATTAATATTTTTTTATTTTAAAAAAATTAATTTTTTTTTATTTTTTTACTTTAAATTAATACTTTTTTTATATTTGTAAATGCGCTAATGTTAAAAATAATTTTTAGAACCCCACTAATCAATTCCTTAAACCAAGTGTTAAAAATAATATCAATTTATAATTTGATTTGGTTGACCTAGGATATTAATCTATAATTTGATTGAAATGGTTAAAACTAAATATTTCTTTTTAAATAATATTATTTTGATATTTTAATATTTTTTTTATAATTAATTTAGATCAAAGCATCAACCCACCAATGTATAGGCTAGCTCCAAAAAACGGGGAGACCCATCAGAAGACAAGGATCATCCATCCATGGAGCAAGACACCAACACCACAAATCAATTTATACGAGGTGATGGTTTTTGTTTTCTGAATAATGTTAATGCAATCAAAATAACTCATTTTTATCATAAATTATATATGAAAAACAACTTAAGAATTATAACTCAAAAGGAAAGAGCTAAAAATTCATGCAAAAGTGACTCCTAAGAACTCCATTACTGAAGGATCTCACAAACTTGGGAGCGCACCTGAAAGGAAACAAACAGATCGCATAATAGCATTAAGACTGAAAGGTATGAAAGCTTACTGAATAACTCTTTACACACAACCATACATGCTTGTTCCATCCAAACAACAACTTTCGGTTCCTGTATACTGGAATTTGATTACAAGTGCAGTACATATACACCCTTTTTTCTCAACAAATAAAAAAGATTAAAAAGAGGGAAGAATAAAGTCAAATAATCACCAATGAGATACTCTGTGACCAAATAAAAGAATTTGACCTCCCAACTGCCAGAGACTACAGTCTGGTATCAATACAAGAGGCAGAGGTAGATTTAAAGGAAAAAAACACGGGCAAAACTCACTCTTCATGCATAATCACAATCAATACCGCTTTACCAATCACTGCTACGCTCCATCATCAAGGATTAACTAGTGAGATGCTAGACAAAACAAGCCAGGCATGGCTCACCACCAATGAAAGCACAGTTTTCCAACAGAGCAGTCGAGACCATAATGATCGAGGAAATTTGAGTTAGAGCACAAAAGGGTAGAAAAATAATCCCTTTAATGGACTTGATATGATCTCTAGAATAAATCAAATTTCTTCTTCTGCATGTCCTGCTTCCATTTTGGCATTTTATAAAATGCTTCTTTTGTCACCCCAAAAACAGTTTGGAACTCCTCGTCTGATAGATAAGCCTGAAAATTCAAGCAGAGAAAAACTTGAATTCCAATCCGGATAACAAATTCAAGTGAAGTAACAAATTTGAGAATAGGACCAACCTCTCTCCGTTTAAAATCAATTCCTTTTACAGGATTGTCAGAGTGAGCCTTCAGTTGATCATAACTGAATGTACTTTGACCATTCCCATCATCATTCTCCTCCTGTTCTGTATCTAGCTTTCTTTCTGAATCCTCCCCATTGCTTTCAGGTACAGATGCAGTCTCTTCCATTTCCTTGACTTCTGCAACTCCTTCAGAACCCTCTACTTCATATTGTGTTTCACTTTTCCCTTCAGCTACAAGTGCATAAATGTCTTAGATTGTTCAATTCATATACATATGAGAGATCAAATTAAATTGGAGATTCTTAATTCTCAACAGAAAAAAATATACTATTGCAGAATAAGATAGACATTTTAAAAGCAACTGTGATTTCTTCATATCTAAGATACCGCCATCTGAAACACGCAAAAAGATGATTTCTTACTAGGAAGGTTAGTTTCTGAGCGAGGACTACGAGAAGGAGAGGTTTCGGGTGTTTTCTTTTCAGCAGTAAGAACTGATGAAAGAGCAGCAACAGCTGCAGCTCTTTGTGATCCCTGACCAATCCCAGATGGCCTTGGAACAGTAGTTTTCGATCCTGGGGATGAATTGAATGCAGAGGATAAGGCAGCTAAAGCTGAAGCTCTCTGTGTCGGCCCTCCTTGACTGGACCCATTAGACCTATCCTGCACCTCAAATCACATCCACATCATTAGGCCAAAAAAATGATTCAGTAAATGAATTCTTAACACACACATACATCATCACTGTTGGGTACGAGAGCTTCGATAATATAAGCATGCTTCAAAGAAATTGCAAGAAAAACATGTAAATAAACAGAAGTCATATGAGCAAGAAGCTAATGTCAGAAACCTAACCATACATCCAAACGCAAATTCTAGGTGAAAATATACAACATTGATCGGCAGCAGATGCTCGTAAAAGCAACAAAACATGCATAGACAGTGCTTTGTACCCATCAAATTTCCAGCTGACTCCGGTCAAAGAGAGGAAAACCAAAAGAATTAGAATTATGCCACTATGAAAAAAAAATTTACTCAATTACCAAGACTCTAATTAACCAGAAAATGTGACCTCCATGGACCTATTGAGAACATGAAAGGACAAAAGGCCAGCCATACTCTTCCTCACTGTTGGTTTGTCAGTTGTTTGGAAAGCATATGACTTGTTTACCAGAAGGGAAGAAAGAAGCAACCCATTGAATAAAGAAATATGAATACATACAAAACAGTATGCAGCTAACATTGAAAGAGACAGAAAGCAGACTCCTACAAAGTCAGAGAAAAGATGAAAGGCAATTTACCACACTCAGTTGCACGAACAAAATATTTACCAGATGTGATGACTTTCCAGAAGATGGATTAAATGCAGAAGACAAGGCAGCTAATGCTGAAGCCCGTTGGGTTGGCCCTCCTTGATTTCCATTGGACTTGTCCTGCAAACAAATAATCATGCATTGCATCATCATCAACGTCAACACCAACATTGCATGTAAGACCTGACTCAACTGCATTAGCACATACAGGGAGAACAAGAATAGCAAGACGAAAGACACAAAGTCAACATAGTTCGTGGGATTGAGGAGAAGAAAAGTAGCCAAAGGAAGCTACTTACATAGTGGAGAAAAAACTTGGGAGAACAGGATTACAGAAAAGTCTCATCATAGCATTCAACAGTAAAAGAAATAAAGACATTTTATTATAAAGACAAAAAATTAGTTTAAATTCATTCAAACAACAAATGGTACAGTTATCTATCAATCGCCAAGTTATGTACCAGCTTTTTGCATCAAGCAACGTATTTACCTCCACAGCGTGATGTCCTAACCCAAAGAGTAATGCAACCTTCTTTTGGAATGAGTTTCCTTGAACCTGCAATGCAAGGACAAACTTTTTAAACATACAAACAAAAGAACAAGTTATTGAACATGGGATATATGTGAACAAAGAATTTTGTGAATAACAGAGTATTAATCTTAAGATCCAAACCACGTTTGCTTGTTTCTTTATTTCCTTTTCTTCTTTTCTTTTTCTTTTTTTTTTTACAAATGACACATCCATATTCCGAGCTCCAAAGTTTGTCTTCATAATCATGATCATCATTGTTTAAGTTAAAAGCTCCGGGCATGTGGTGTAATTTTTTTTTTTTTGGTAAATGGTTAATAATGGGCGGGCCCAAGTAGAGTAGAGGAGCTAGTGTTGAAGTTCCTTTACTGATTTTTTTAATATAGGGAAGCCCTTAGATTTTGTGGAGATGTAGTGTATGAGTGAAGTGGAATTCAACAAACTTTCACAAACACTCTAGGCAAGGTAGAATAGTCCCCTTAACTGATATCCAATTGGACTAAAAAATCCTTTTGCCTTGATTCTATTTCTAGAACCTATTTATAATAAATGATTCTCATCCCGTTCCCATTGACATGGTGAAAAGACTTGAGCTTCTACCCTTGTCTAGGAGACTAACTTCCGCACAAGCTTCCTGATGCCTCAAGTTCTCACTTCATCCACCGTAACTTGTTTAGTTGTGTTTTTAATGAGACTCACCTAACTTGATCATGTTAGTGTAAACGTTTGGAGGTGACTATATAGGCATTCCATCAATGATCTACTTGTACTACCAAGCTAAGCCTTTGTTAAGTAATGCAAACTACATTTTCTATTATCCTACCCAATAACAGGATTCCTGGGAATTCATCCACGTGCACAGCACCCACCTCAACTCCTTCATAAATATGCCACTCATAACATTCTGGATTTTACTATTCTCAATGACAATATTTCAATAGTGAGATAATAAAATAATATGACTTGAGAAAAGATAAATAATGCTTGATTCAGTACATACAGTGGCTTTTATGGGATCCCACAAAAAGTATGTTGTAAAGAATGATGGTTCATTTCCTTCGGTAACTTTATACAGTGGTACAAATGGAGACAAACCATCCAGAGATACAGCCATCTCAATGTATTTCTGCAAAGGAACATATACTGTAAGTAACATTGACAGGAAAAATCTGACAAAAGCAGAACAGTTTAAGCACTACCTGGCCAATATCAAAAACAATTTGCTTTTCTTTGGGATCTACAGACTGGCCAACCCAAACAAACACTTCTGCATGTGTATCAAGTATCAAGATATCCTCAGTCAACAAGTCATCTTGAGAGAAGTTGTAAATTTCCTCAACCTGCCCAATTGAACATGAGAAGCCACTAAGAAGCTGTATAGCAAGAATTTTCAACCGCACTTAAAATCTAGAACTCACCTGAAATTTCCCTGGCAATCCACGTAGCAACAAAAATGGTCATAAAAAAGCCCAGTTAGAATGTTATTTCAGCTACTTAAAAATCTCAGATGACAGTTTCGATCAGATTTATTTCAAAAGAAAATAAATGAAAATTTCAGAGTATCAGCCAAGTTTCAAAATTAGAAATGTCACCTTTATTTAAGGAGAATTCGAACAGGTGAGGATCTCTGACAGTTTCTGGAGAAACTTTTTTGATGGTGTAACTTTGTTTGCCTCCAAGGGCAAACCAGAAAGACGAGCTTTCAGTTCCTTCTTTAGCATGTTTCAAAGCAACTCCTGGCTGAATTAGTGAGGCAAGTGATAGTAAGATGACGATCAAATAAAAGACAAAAATGAAATTTTGTTCGTGATAGTAAGATGACAATCAAATAAAAAGACCTTTAATAAGAGAAACTACAGGAGACACATGGCAACTGAAATGCAATTTTAACTAAATGTGCTGCAGCTCTATTTTTGTGTAAGTATGTGCATTCGTATTTAATAGGTCCCATTCCCAAGGTAAATTTTAATATTAACTAATTGCTTAGTGAAATCCAAATATCAAGAATTCATTAAAAAATTGGAGAATATCTGATATTACAGATTTAAAAATATCACTACTTCCTTTGATGTGTGAAATAAAATGAAAAGTAACACAGCTAAATTTGAAATATCAGGTATCATTTTTGTATCACGTTCCTGTTTTATAGGTACTTTTTTAATTAAGCGTTTAAAACAAGCCATTGATATTCTTTCCAATAGGAAAACAGGTTTTAACAAAATCAGAAAGGTTACAATTCCAGTAAGGATGGTACCTTCAAAAATTCAGCAATTTTTGCAGCTAGCTGCTGCTGCTCAAAGGTGCTTTGATTCCCATGCCAGGTGAAAATTGACGAGCCAGATTGCAGAAGGAAGCACTCTGCAGGGTTCAATGATGTTGCCACCTGAAAGAGAATAATTTGATGGGGTATACATAACTGTTAGTGCTACTCCTTTTCTTTTAACAGTGATTGATGCAATGAGGTATTAAGATTATGCTCAAAAAGCTTTTGAAGGAATGTGAAGATGGATCTTTCCTATTCACTTTAAAAGAAAAACTGGAGAAATTTTGAATTGTTCAGATGGGAAAAAAGGTAATCGTTTCTAAAACTGTAACAGACTGTTGACCATAGTGAACAGAAGAATTGTGGTCTCCAAATTACTAAAATATCTTCATAGTAGACTTCAAGATAAACAAAATCTATCAGCAGAAAAGAAAAGCTCAATGATCAGACCACATACTGCTTCAACTTGCACAGCCTTATTGTTATGAACTGAAGTTCCAGATATCCGAAAGAGTGCAACAGAATCTGCAGTGTAGGTTTCATCTGGCGATCCTTTCTCGGCTAGAGAATTCTTGTAACCAGAGCTCTGACCACCCTGAAGAGGAATCAAAGCAAATTTGTTTACAGCTAACCAAACAAAAAAAATCATCATTACAATAATAATTGAGACTTAAATTGTAACACAGGAATTGTAAAAGATTTAAAATGTGCACCTTGAGGATCACCAAAGGCTGAAAAAGTGCTACAAATTGTGGAGGCTCCTTACCTTGAAAAATACGACCCTGCAAGAAGCAACTATTATATGCAAGTCATAGGAGCAATATCCACAATTTAACTTCAGATTGTATCGTACCTGTACAGGTCTGCCCTTTAATGAGTTGGACATTGTATTAGCCAGCCGAGCAGCCATCTTCTGGTCCTCCTGGATTGGGCAACCACAGAACTCGATATTAAACTAGCCAAATGAAGTCCACTGATATAAGGCGATACAATCAACAGATAAATTTATAGGCATTTCTTCTGTGCAGCAATCATGACATGGCAAAGTGACATTGATAACTACCATAGTTTAAGTGATTAAGAAAATATTTGAGTGAAATAGGGAACAAACAAAGTCAAAATGCAGTACATCGCGCAGGAGTTGGTATTTTTGAATTTGTTTCACATTCATAGCAAAACAATGTGTGCACGATGCCAAGGGAGTGGAAGAATGTACAATGTATCTGTTTTTACAAGCACAAGAACCCTCCAAAACCGTTTATGTTATTTGCTTGGAGACATCTCCATCACTACCCATACTTCTTTCAATTGTCTTAACCCAACTTCAACAATATAAATTACCTCTATGCTATTGTTTCCAAACCAACAGCAGAGAAGGTAATCTTCTTTCCTATCACCAGAGTGATAGGTATAGAGTATGATGTAGCAATCTCCACTATAAAATTTACCAATATCCTCCTTTGGCAATGGAGTCTTTGCACTGCCGTTGATGCACCATACCTGCAAACCAAACAGAATTCAATGTTCCAAGAATTATTGATTTTAACAAGCCTACGAATCAAAAATTCCCAAAACACATTTAAGGGACCCAAACTAAACCTCCATCTTTCCACCTCCTTCAAGCAAAGGTGGTACTTCCTCGTTTACAGGAGCGCTTTTTGTCATACCCTTGAGACCAACACCTTGTTGCTTCAGCAAAGCTACCATCACACAGTATACCAAATTTAATAATGTTACCCAAAATATGTTGCTTAATTCAACTCTCAGCATGTGATCATTACCTGCTACTTTCCCTCTTCCCTCTTCAGCACCAGGAGCTGCGGATCCAGCAGGCCAAGAATCAAAGTTTGACTTGAACGAATGTGTCTCATAACCTTGAATCAGTCTGGTTATGCGAGTAGCTTTCGGCCTGTTTTGGCTCACCACAAATTCCTGCAAAAATAGTTTGGAAATGAGATCCCATATTTTGTGTAGAGAAGAAATGCAAAACAGCCTTGGAGATGGGATTTCATATTCTTGTTTTGATGAAGAAATATATGCATGTCTCTACCTCAGCAGCCTGACTAGCAGCTTTTCTCTCCTCCACCTGTGTTACACGGCCAACCCAAAGAAATACCTCAGAACCACAGTCAAGGAGATAACATTTATTGTTTTCTAACAGTCCTTTGGACAGCTCGCCATCTACCATCTTCACCTCACCATCAGTAATGCTACATGAATCAATGATTACAAATTAGCATTGAGTAGCTTCTGTCGATAAGTGAGAGAGATCATAAAAACATTGGAAGCAGATTAAATGTGGGCCCATGTTTCTTCCAAAATAAAGGAAATTAACTCTTTGAAGATAATAAAAATGAATGTGCAAGGTTAAACTGAATTTTGATGAGGTCATGGAAATTAATAGCAATCAGATGAGTCTTTTACAGCACAATTCCCTCCACGAGAGAAACAGTGAAGTTCTAGTAGAATAATTTATTTCTATAAAATTCTACCCCTACCATCTAGACCAAGATAATAAATGAAGGCACAATGAGAGATGCTTATATGGAGCTAGATTACAACGATGACAAATTTATTGTATGAGGGCTGCATACCTCCATTCTTCAATGATAACACTGAACATGACATCATGGAACTATACACTACACATAATGTTATGCCAACTATCAGGCCACAGATTCCAGAAATCCCAGAAAAATAGATAGCATATTAAAATTAATTGGATGCCAACAAGAACATACCAATAATTGATACGCGGATGACAAGGAGTGTGTGTAAAGGAGTTAACACTGTTCTTTTAAGCTCATGTGCAGATTCACTAAGTGTCATATTTCAGCTTATTAGTGAGTTCTGTAGTTCTGAATGTGAATGCAAAGGGCAACATAAACACGACAGCTAAAAGTACTTGTTTTCTTCATAACATGATGAGTAGCAGAAGTTAACATTTCCATGTATAGGCAACAAATGTAAAAGATAAAAAGAGGAAAAATCACAACTCTACATTAATTTTCCAATCTCGTAATTCTACTAGGATATACAAACAAAATCATATAAGATCATAATACCTGTAAAGCTTGGCTGGAGTTGTCTCCGGGATGATGTCATCTTCACCGACAACCTTTTTGCCAATTGGAGCAAAACCACCAAATAGGACCCAGAATTCACCAGAGTCTGACTCAGTGTCTAACTTCCCATCATCTAGCATCACAAAAGCAATTATGTAGAGATAAGTAGCAGGCAAATAAATATTAACACTAGAATTGCACAAAACAAATAAAACATGGCTGGATAAAGTAAGACTGTTGAAAAGTATAAGGACTGGAAAGGAGGAATGTGATATGAAATTGTAAATCCTGGTGACTTACCAACAATTGCAACATCACATGTTCCATCATGATACTTTTCTTTCAAAAACTGAATCACTTCCAAAGCCTTGGCTCTTTCCTGGATATTAGAGTTTGCACCATTGAATTGATAGATCTTGTTCTCAGTATCCAAGATAAACACGTCATCGTGATTTAATGATGACCGGGCAAAAGGAACCTGCACAAGCAAAACCCAGAATCATATGATCCTGTCTCGTGGCAGATTCACATTTGAGAAGATTTTATTGTGGGTTCGTGAACTTCACATTACAAGATCTGACATGGTTATACCTGCTTCATTCTGATAACACGTTTCCCTCTACATACATACAATCGTGTTTCAAATGCTTCCTCCTCAGCTTTTTTAAACCCAGTTGCAACACCCCCCTCTAATGGTATAATACAGGGTTTGAAGTATGCCAAAAATTTGTCAGATTCATGTCCTTGAAGTTCCCTGTGCTGAACCGCACGCCCTCCAAGAACTGCATCCAGTTCAATGGTTTTGATAGCTGCTGTTCCAGCTTCATCCTGTAATAATGTTATGACATTATGTGAGAATATAATTTCAATTCTTAAATCATATGTGAAGACAAGATAATAGCAAAACCAGGTCCTTAAAGAGGAAGTTCGGAAAGTCAGAAACACACCTGACTTGTATCTTTTCCAATCCAGAAGTGGATATCGTACAGATAAGCACCTCCTTTGCCAGGGGTTGTCTACAAAAAAAAGAGGGGACAAGCAAGCATTAGATGAAGTGAGGATACAAAAGGAATTCACTCCTTAGCAAAATAAAAGTTACAATAATCCAAATACATTAACATGCTCTCTTCAAGCAAGATATCTACAAGACTCCATCAATTAATGCAGATATTTTGGTTCAGAAACTAAAAGAAATAAATAGATAAAAAAAATATAAAACCCGCAACACCAACAAAATTTTTGTTCACGATACATTTGAGGACAAATTAAGGAAAAATAGAAGACAGACACAAGAATTAAAAAAGAGTGTGAGAAAGAGAGTACCTGCAAAACAATGTAAGAATCCCCCATGTAGAATTTTCCATGATCAGATTTTGGCAGTGGAACTGGCTGAAAATTCTCGATTCGCCAAATTTCAGTCCCTCTATAAAATGTGTTAAAGTGTAACAGGGAGGAGAATGTTTAACCTTTAACAAATTTCACCAAGAAAAGTCACACACTCACAACTCCATTCAACAAGATAAAAGTTATAGCACATGCATGATACAAATTTTCATGTATGAAGTTGCTTATTCTGTATAGGATACGGTCTCTGGCCCACTCCCTGAAACGCAGGATCCAAAGCTTTTGTAGAGCTAGACATTGCCTAAAATCCTCCTTGTAATTGCTTTTTATGGGAAAAAAATTGAGTGGATAATGTTTGAAACCCAGCTATTAGCTGTTTGAAAATTGCACAAGAGCCTGTTGCAAGATTAAAAGATCAATAATTGGGAAAAATTACATATGCTGCAAATTTTTTGCACCATTCACAAACAAAGAAGATAATTTTACTGCAGCATCCAGAACAAATCAATCAGGGGAATTACATGACTATCAAATTTCATGGTCAATAACTAAGAACTGCTACGACAAATAGAAACTATTTTCCACTACTTGGACTCTAAATGATCAGAATTCCCTCTAAATACTTTCAAAAGATCTTAAATGAAAATTACCCCACACCATACGAACAGGGTATATTTATCTGTTCATCATCATCATTTTTATTTATTTATTTTGCTTTGGGAAGGGGTTCGCTAAAGAGGAGCAGAAAGTTTCTCAATTGCATGTCTTTGCTCACACCACAGTGATTAGCCACTTCAGGGGCTCCGGAGCATTCATGGAGGCAGGCTGAAATGCATTGGAAAGCTGCAGTGTAACACTGAATGGGTATCCTGTTCTATCTTATTTTATTTATTTTTGAGTGGAAGGGGGGCAGATTAGGAGAATCCTACATGTTTCCAGAAGTGTCAAACAAGCATTGATGACATTCAAAAAGCTAAAAATGTATCTGTGCTATAGATATTATAAGAATAAGAATACAGTACTTTCCAAAAGCATCTAACTAAAGTTTTTGTGTACTGCTGGATATCTTGTTAGCACTTCTGATTTAATAACTTTTGTGTTAGACGTGATCACGCTAATCTTCTCCTCTCTTCTTTAACATTTAGCTTGCACAGCAAGGCTCAGCATTCATCCAATTCTTTCCACATATCCGGAAGTTTGTCCATTAATATAATGTCCTCAGCAATGGGCACAACAATCATTAGATTTGCCCTCTTATTTTTTTTCTAGAACCATCAACTTATAGGCTCCATGTCAGGTTGTATGGTTTGCTCTCCCAGTTTCCATTACATATTATCCATCATCCATTTATGAAAGATGACAGACCGTTTTGAAATACATGAGTAATTGACAATCTCATCTTATTGGCACGTCCTGCAGGTGCAGGATCCCCACATGCCTTGGCTCAAAGCATAATACCTATCCTTCATGTAGCAAGAAAATGTTAGTATTAGGAATTAAATGAATATAACTCCCATTATATAATCCTTGAAAATCCTTAGATTCCATTCCCTCAAACATTTCCCACTCCCCTTCACATACGATAGTCATCTACCCACTTTGAATTACCAGATATGATATGAGAAACCATGTGACTATTATCCTAGCATCACGTATTATTCATAATCTCAGACCAGAAATTGTAATTCTTCTTCTAAGAAATCTGCAAATGCTGGTCCAGAATTAGTCAATATTCACAGTGCATGAACTGTGAGAAGTTAATCGACAAATTCAAACTTCCTGACCAGGCTCATTGCATGTTACACCCAAAATATGGAACTACTACTTTTGTACAAGGACCATGACCATCAATTCAACTTGTCTATAACCTTTTTCTCCCCGTGCAATCTCTACTTGAAAGCGTAAGCATCAAAACAAAGTCAGCACAAGTTCTGGGGGATCTTCAATCAGCCTTCTAGTAACAGCAATAATCACACTTCTCTTATACACACTTTCATCCGTATTCAGACTTTCATCCGTTTTCAGATAGTTCTGCCGATTCTTAAAACTAGATATAGAGCCTTTTCATACTATCCACTAGCAACCTACCATGTTCCCTAGTTGTTTTGGTTCTTAAGCAACCGCTATCAGAGATATTCACATAGAATCACAACAAAAACTATAAGACCCTCGATCAGCAACTATCTCCAAAAGATGACACCCCTACCAGTCTTAGCAAATCATTCCACCATCCAATATACGATAAACAAATGCCTGCAGTTTGAGTCGCCGTATTATAAAGCACAAACCTTATCAATCAATGATCTAGTCGTTTTCTATCAAAAGCAAACATCATTTGACAACAAACCCGGGATTTTTCTCAATCAACCATCGATTATCCATTGACCAATATATTTGATCAAGATCATCATGATGCTCTCAAGTTAATCAAATCATTTCTAAATGAAAAATCATGATCATCATCAACTATTAAGCGCCAAGAAAAAATCAAATCAATACAAGGAAACAAAATTGAAAGATCATCAAACAAAAAAACAAAAGAACAACAAACAGACAAAACAAGAAAAAATCCAACTTACAATCAGATCAAAGCTGAGATCATCAACAGAAACGAAACCCACCAATATTTGAACAAGATCACGAAAGCCCAGATCATAAAACACAAAATAAAATGCGAAATCAAAAGGGATCTAACAGAATTCCATAAATTTTTTTTTTTAAAAAAAAGAAACAATCAGAGTCCATCTTTCTGTCAAAGAATATACGTACGTACCCGGAAATTTCTGCGTCAAAAAGATGAGCATGCGCAAACGCAGAGATAGTTAGAGAGAGAGAGAGAATGAGAGCTAGAAATAGAGGGGGGGGGGGGGGAGCTGGCAATAAAGAGAGATATACTGTGAAAAGGGAGAAATGAAAAAGAAAAGAGAAGTGAATTATTGCTATTTGTGGGGGTTTGGTTTCTTTCTCCCTGCCTGTCTTATAACTTTATTTTATTACTATTTTTTTTTTTCAGACATTTATAAAGTTTCTTCAGATAAATTGAAAGAAAGAAAGAAAGAAAGAAAAAATACGAGTTTAAAAAAGAATTTACTATGAAAGCTTCTTTTTTCTCTCTTTTGTTGCAGAGAAGAGAGAGATGGCAATGGAGAGGGAGAGGGAGAGACTGGTAGAATTTAGAAGGCTAAAAAAAAATCCGCGAAGGACGATGGCACCGGCCATGTTGGCTCTTTTTCTCCTTTTCTGATTGCTTAGTTGGATTTTTTTTTTTTGTTTTGTGTTTTTTTTTTAAGACTTTCCTGATTTATTGTTTTTTCTTTAACTTGTCAGCAAAACAAGCCTTTTGCTTTTTAGATTTTTGAGCGATGTAATTTATTAAATATAATTTGGAAATCTTTTTCTTGAAAACTTTTTGCGAGGATTTGTGATAAAATTAGTAATGGTTTATTTAAGATTTTGTTTAAAAATAGTACGGTTATATTTGATTAATATCTCCATGTTTAATTAGAAAAATAAAAACAGAAATATAAAATAAATTATGTATTTAAAATAGTTTTATAATAAGTTTTTATTTTGTTAAAATATAATATATAATGATATGTCTCTTTAATCTCCATAATTTATGTCTATTTTATTAAACAATATCCAATATCATTTGACAACATTATAACGTGCCATGTATTGTATTTTTCTCTTTTAAAAAAAAGATTAATGGTTATTTAATTAAAAATCTTTCATGAATTCATGATTTTAAAATCACAGATATTTCGATGAGGTCACTCATTTAATGCATGAGATTTTTTGAAAAAATGTCTTGGAATAGATTTTTTGAGATATTGATAAATTAAAAAAAATCAAACTATAATAAATTATATTGTCTAATTAATAATTAATAAAATATTAAATAATAAAATTTAAAAAAAAAAACAATAAAAACTAATAAAAATCACATTATTATGGATCAAATTGGTACAAACAAATTTTTTTTAAATAACAAAATAAAAAATGCTTTAGCGTTCGGGCTTGTTGGCACAATACACCTAGGCTTTTAAAAGCTTAGGCGAGCATGCATGGAGCAACCTACAAGCTTGCGCCTCTTTAATTATTTTTTTTATTTTTTACGAGATGGGCTACCTATCATCTATCCCTTGAATTTTTTTTTAAAAGATAAAAACAGTCGATATATGACATGCCCTACCTAGATTATAATGATCTCTGGTAACTAGAAATTCAGGACTGGAGTGTTTCACCCTAAAAAACCATTGTCAGCTATGTTTTGACACCAAAAAAATATAAAAACACTCTAAACACTTTGAAAAACATATACAGGGCTTGAAATAACCAAAAAATCAGGTTAGAAATTCAAAATCAACCCGAAACCAAAATTATTTTCAAGTTCAAATCTATTATTTCAGACAATGTTACGAAAAAATAACACTCAAGCTAAACTCCCTCGTAAAAAAAAACTTATTGGCACTAAAATAACTCATTTTCATGGCTGAAATCGATGTTAACTGAAACTTTATCTCTCTGACACCAAAATTCAGCTATATTTTTTCTTTACCATTAGAATCTGACTACTTTCTCTATCATCTCTCAAACCAAAAAAAAAATAAGTGAAATGAAGTTTTGAACTACAATTGAATTATATACATTTTGAGGAACTGAAACTTTATAATTTAAAAGGTTTGAGAATCAAAATGAACATTTTGTCCCAAGTTTGAAGCAAACACTTATTTTCACCGCTTTTATAGTTTGGTCCTCTTTCTTTTAATCTTGCCATTCCTAAATAAAGATGTTATAATTGACCATCAATTCATGCCTATAAAAAATGGAATTGATAAAAAAAATGGATAAAAAAATAAATCACTCTAGCAATCCATTGTGATTTATCTTTGTGTATGTAGTGACATGGGGAACAATATTTTCCTCACGTCTTTTGATATTTGTTAATAAAAATAGTATTTAATTCTATACTAAAATAAATGAGAATTATTATAGAGTCTCTTTGTTTATATTCACAACCAATCTCAACTTTTTATTTTTCATTTCAACCTCTGTTTGTGTAAATATTTTTTTTAATTTCATTATTATAATTTTTTAAAACAATTATTCGAGTTGTTTTTGAACTAACTAAGTCGGTTGGATCATGTTGAGTTAACTTTTATATAGTTTAATTTTAAACTCGAATAAAGCAGGTAGTCCAGTTGAGAGTTCTTTTTTATATCAATTTCATCATATATATATATATATATATATATTTTTTTTTTTAAATTTTGAACTCATTTTTTTTTCTAGCTTGCCTCTGGACTACCCAAGGCAACTGGGTCACGACATAGCAACTTCCAAGTGGTTTAATTTTAAATTAGAGCTAGAGAAGGAGTTGGGTCATGATGATTTTTATATCAATTCCATCATTTTTTTCAATTTTCTCCTCATACTTTTCTTATTAGTCAACTAGAGTGTTTTTGGATCAATCAAGTCTACTAGGTTACGTTGAAGCTACTCTTATATAATTTAATTTTAAACTCGGGTTATTCAAAAAGTTGAATCATGAAGTTTTAAGTTTGACCCGCAGGACTAAGTTTAATAAGAATATCAAATAGTTTTCTACAACCTAAATATCTTTTGTTATGTTTAATTTTTTTAATCTAACCGGCAATAAATTGCATGCCTGTAAACCTCGTTATATCTAAAATCAATATGTCAATTTGGCATGTCCAACCAAATATAACTCAATAGATTATTCAAAAAAGTTTGGTAATAAAATTGAGAAAAAAATAATAAAATTAATAGGAAAAAAATCTCGACCGATTCACTGTCTAATTTAATTTTAAAATTAAATCATGTTAGAGTTGACTTGATGTGAGCTACCCAACTTGAATGTTCCAAAAATAACTCGGGCCAGCATTCAAAAATTATAAAAACAAAATAGGGGGAAATGATAAAATTAAAAGAAAAACAAGAAAAAAAATGCTTTTTATATAAACAGTGAAGGAGGTGTGGTAGAATTATTGTTTGATTGCGTATGAAATAACTTATTTGTGACTTTTTTTCATTAAAATTTTGCCAACCAACTTTCACATGATTCCTATCTACTAACATGAAATTTCTCACAGTGCAGGAGTTTTGTACAATTCAGCCGATGAAAAAACACCATATAT
>Ga0325400_1000848_pt1 | contig 24013 bp, 25 predicted proteins | sample PopdelMetagenome_2_FD_205662 | JGI IMG/M metagenome (GOLD analysis project Ga0325400, IMG submission 205662) | Populus deltoides microbial communities from Bellville, Georgia, United States - Xylem-PdKOR-R1 | ecosystem: Host-associated > Plants > Phyllosphere > Stem > Wood/Secondary xylem...
CATCGTGGAGCATCGTTTCGCGGGCCTTGGGCTTGAAGCGGCACCTGAAAACCCGAACGTGTTTGCCGACAACACGTCCCGTAGGGCTCGGGAGGTCTTGGTCTCGGGCAGAGCGCTATACTGCGAGTGGCACGCCAAGCTCGAGCCTCACCGCAATCGGATTCACTTCCATGCGCCGGTCCCGGAAACCGGCGGGAGGGTGGTCATCGGCATCATCCACAATCATCTACCGCTCCCGTAAACCTCTACCTTCAGCGCTTTGGTTTGAATGGCCATCTCTCACAGAAGAGAAGTAGGGCCTGCGATCACCGACGAGCAACCGCTCCGCAATGCCGGACTCGCGCGGGAGTAAGCTGAACGAATAAGCAACGTTGGGTGGCGCTCAGGTCGGCCTGAACGACCGTGATTGGGTCAACCCAGCGCAGCTGGGCGGCGAAGGAACGTGACGTGGTCGCGGGCGCATTGCTGCCAGCGCCGCCCAGTTCTATTGTCGTGACTACGCAGCTGAGGACGTTCGGCCATGGTCACGCTACGCTACGTAGTCTTCTGTTTATCCGTCCTGCTCCTCGTCGGAGCCGGACAGGCGACGCCTAATCCGTGGTTTGGTACATGGAAGCTAAGTCTGACAGATCCGACCGAGAAACCGGAGACGCTAGTTTACAGCGATGCCGGTGACGGCGCGATGCGGATGGTGTCGGTCGAGGAGGGAAGTGAACTGGTCACTCGCTTCGATGGCCGCCCAGCGATCGACATGAGAACGCCGGCTTCAGGCAACCACTCGCTAGCGATCGAAGCTACGTCTCAGACGAGCTACACTTGGATCTTTTCCCGGACTAGGAAGCCGGATGTTCTCGGACGTAATACCCTTGCACCGGACGGGAAGTCGTTCACCGAGGTAAGCTGGCGCAGCACCGAGCCCGACAAGAAGATCACTCTTGTGTACATCCGGCAGTGAAGCGCCGCTGTCTTTCGTAGTTCGGGCCACCGCGCTGTGAACGGACGTCCGATACCAGGAGCCGCTACGGACCCGCTGAATGACTGCGTCTGGGTCGAGGCTGCTGTCGTCGCCCGACTCGCGCTGTCCAACGGTTGAACCCTCACCGGGTCGCATTAAGGATGACGGCGACAGTCTCCTCCGGCATGTCCCACATCGGAAAGTGGCCGCTGCCCTCAAACCAGTGGAGTTCTGCTTCGGGGAAGGCTGTCTGCGCGCGCGCCGCCTGCCTGGGAAGGCAGAGCCGGTCGTGCCTGCCCCAACCAATGACGACGCGGCCGGTGCCGGCGGCGGCTGGGCCGGTCTGCTCAGGCCCTGTCGCCAGGCTGCGGACCAGCGCGTCGAACGTCGGTGTCCTGCTAAGACCGTCGAGCTCGGTCGCGACGGTCTCTCCATCAAGCGCCCAGGGACGCGCGGAGAGTTGAGCGAGGAGCGCCGTGCGCGAGGCCGCGTTCCGGCTCAACGCCGGCAGGCCTGGCCGGATGGCCCGCAGCAAGCGACCGGAGGCGCCGATCGTGGTTCTGAAGAAGGTCCGCTCCCAGCCTCGCCAGAAGCCGCCAGGATCAAGCGCGACAACGTTGCCGACGAGCCCGCGCCGCGCGAGCTCGAGCACGATCCGCGCGCCCATGGAACTGCCGACGACATCGACGCCAGACAAGCCGGCACCCGCGATGTAACGCTCGACGCTGCCGACCAGACCATCGAACGTCCCGCTGTCGGACTCCGCGGGCGTGGTCCCGTGGCCGGGGAGGTCGATCGCGATGACCTTACGCGCGGCGCTGAGTGGCTCCAGGACGGTGCTCCACGATCGCCAACTTCCGCCCAGGCCGTGGATCATGAGCAGTGTGCGTCCGGTACCGCGCTCGATCGTGTTCATGCCGTTTCCGTTCGCTTGCTGTGAGGAGCTCAACGAGCATCGCCGCTTCGTGGGCTGGTGACCTCGGGATGCCCTGTCGCGCACCCCTCGCGGCATCAGTCGTCCTGCCGCTGTTCGCCCGCCTTGAACTCCGGCTTCGCGGGTGGAACGACATAGCTCAAGGTCACGACGCCGGCGGCGATCAATCCTGAAGTCGAACTCCAGAAGGCCAACATGAAGGCTGTCCAATATGCCCCGGCGGTGAGGCCGTACTTAACCGTCAGTCGCCTCAGATAGGCATCGGACAGCCGCGGATCGGGCAGCTTCCTTGCCGTTGCATACAGCCAGCGCAGGAACCACCACGTCGCCGGGGCCGCCGCCACACCCAGATAGACCAGGGCGGCGGTCGTGCTTTGTGCATCGCCCGAGAGGTGCTCGAACAGCGGTCGTGCTGGGAAGGGTGTGATGCTGACCGCAGCCAGGAAGCCGACGCTCAGCAGATTGTAGACGTGGTCCGTCTTCTGCAGGAGCTTGCCGCTGAAGTGGCTGTGCGCCCAATAGAGGCCGATCAGGACCACGCTCAGGCCGTAGGTGGCATATTCCGGTGCCAGCTCGGCATAGGCCGAGGCGAGGTCGCCGGCCTCGGGCTTGGGTGCGTGTAGCTCTACCACGGGCAAGGTGATGGCGATGGCCAGCACTGCATCGCTGAAGGCTTCGAGGCGATCCGGTTTGCGCTCGGTTCCGTCGGGGCAAGAAATGGACATCCGGCGCTAAAGCATCTCGAGCGGACTACGTCTGCCCGGGCGGGGAAACGCCGCGTCGAGGCTCGCCAGATCGGCATCGGAAAGCACGAGATCCGCTGCCGCGCGGTTTTCCCGCACATGCGCGACGGAACCCGCCTTGGGGATCGCGATGAGACCCTCGTGTCGGAGCGTCCAGGCAAGTGCGACCTGCGCCGGAGACGCACCGATCATCGACGCGACCTTACCCAAAGTGGGGTCGTCCAGAAGTCGTCCCTGCTCGACGGGACTGTAGGCCATGACCGGCACGTCGTGCTCGGCAAGCCACGGTAGGAGATCGAGCTCCGGTGCCCGGCGGGTGAGATTGTAGAGGATCTGGTCGGTCGCGCAGTCCTGGCCGCCGGCGGCGACGATTTCGTCCATGTCGTTGGTGTCGAGATTGCTGACGCCCCAATGGCGGATTTTACCCGCCGACTTGAGTGACTCCATCGCCTCGATAGTCTCGTTCAGCGGCACCGACCCCCGCCAGTGAAGCAGGTAGAGGTCGAGCCGGTCGGTGCTGAGCCGCTTCAGGCTTGCCTCGCACGCGCCCGTCAGGCGTGCGCGCGAGGCGTTCTGCGGGTACGCCTTGCTCACGAGGAACAGCTGGTTGCGAAGGTCGCCCAGCGCGTCCCCGATCAACGTCTCCGCCGCGCCGTCGCCGTACATCTCGGCGGTGTCGATGAGCGTCAGGCCCAGCTCCACGCCAGCCCGCAGCGCGGCGATCTCATCGGATCGCCGCGCTGCACGCTCGCCCATTTTCCAGGTGCCTTGGCCCATCGCGGGGACGACTTCGCCACCTGGTAGCTTCACGCTCTTCATATGCTCACTACCACTCCGCCTCGACGTTCCCGGCAAAGCGGCAACGAACGAAACCCTGTCTTCAACGCGTAGCCGATCAAACGAGCGCCAACTCTATCCGATCGACATGCCCTGCGTCGGAAGCTCCGCGAGAGAGCGAAGCTCGTGGACGAAGCAGCCGTTGTGCTGACTGCGGAACTGCGTCGACATCTCGTAGGTCGGCTTGCGGGCACGGTTGACGCCGCCGATGGGCTGATGGGCGACGAGTCCGTGCCATGGGCTGAACGACACCGCCTGCTCCTGCTGCTCGCTGAGGCCGTGTTCCCAGCCGAGCTGTGCCGGCACGGTGAGGCGGGCGACCGCCACATACGGGCTCTGCTTCTCGTCCCAGACCACCGAGGAGTCCTCGACCGGCATCTTCTCGAGATCGGTGCAGAGCTGCACGCGCAGTTCCCAGACGCTGTCCTGCTCGATCAGCACCTGCCCCATGTCCTCGCGCAACGCGTCGGGCCGGCCGGACGCGTCGACCTTGCTGCCCGCGAGCTCGGTGAGGTTGGACGACACCGGCGCGACCGAGATCTTGGCGATGTAGCCGCCGTGCCGCAGCGGCACCTGCGTGTAGTATGTCTCACCGAGGGGGTGGGTGTTGGGCGCGCCGCCCAGCGTCTGGATCGTCGGGCTCTGGATGCCGACCGTCTCGAGCGCCGCGTCGACGGTCTGCAGCACCGCGGATAGTCCCTTCTTCAGCCCCTCGCCGGAGTCAGTCGTCTTGACGAGCATCTTGAGGTTGGCGAGGAACGCCTTGGGCGTGGGCGCCGCGAAGGCCGGGCCGTTGACCAGGATGAAGTCCTGCGTTGTGTCGGCCTCGGACCCTGGCAGGCGGTCGCCGGGAACGGCGAACAGCTTGACCGCGAGCCCGCGCGGCACGCTGACGCTGTCGTCAAGGATGTCGCCGGGCAGCGTTGAGAAACGCAGCAGCGCGTCGTAGCTGCCTGGTGCCGCGAACAGGCCCTGAGCCAGCGCGGGCGCGATGCCCGAGAGCACCTCGAGCTTGCCCTTTACTACAGCATGACCCTTGGCGTGCACGCCGCGCACCGCAGTGCCGTAGTCCTTGGCCGTCTTCGCCTGGATCAGCCGCAGCTGCTCGTTCAGGCCCTGGATGGTCTCCGCTTCATCGTCGGCCCGCACCTCGACGTCTGGCGTGAAGGCAACGGGCGAGCGGTGGAGATCGTCGGACATGGGCTGGACCTTCTACGGGCGTGAGGTTCAATGAGGCCGTTCGTGCCGGTCGTCAGATGAAGACGACGCGCACACAAGGCGACCCGGACCATAGGTCCGCAGCCGAGAACCAGGCTCGATATTGATCGGGCTCGCCTGCGCGAGTAATTTGGATGATCAGTGTCACTGATCTGGACGATCGGAGACCTCCCGGCAATTTAGCTGGGACGACTCCTTGATGATCTCGCCGTCTGAGTGGGCTCGGTAGTTTGCCGGACCGCATTCGTAGGTAGCCTGGAAGGCTCGCGAGAATGGCCTCGGACCGGCATATCCGGCGGTTTGCGCGATGACCTTGATCGGCAAATCGGTTGTTCGCAGCAGCCGTGCCGCGATGCGGAGCCTGGCCTTCTGCACGAAGTCGATCGGGCCCTGCCCGAAGGCTCTGGAGAAATGGTCGGAGAACGACGCACGGCTCATGCCGGAGAGCGAGGCCAGGTTGTCCACCGTATGCGCAGCTGCTGGATTTGCGATGATGGCAGCGACCGCTTTGGAGAGACGCGGATGAAACGTTGCGGTTCCGGCCAGCTCCGTCTGTCGCTCTCGACGGTCGCGCAGCAAGGCGATCAGCCCTTGTTTCATCAGCGCCTGGCACATCGCCTGCGTGCCGAAGCCGGCATGGGCGATCTCGTTCGTCATGGCATCGAACACGCTCGCGGGTATGACGCCCGCCATCACGTCGCCCGCCACCGGCGTTCGCAGCAGGTCAAAGAAGCCGAGCCCGCCCTGGTAGGGCGCCGGCAAGGCTCCGCACAGCATCAGGGTATCGTCAGCGCCGCTGCCGGCGGTGAACTCGATCAATCCGTCGCCGAGCAGCGCGCAACGATCGGCGGCCTCACGAATCCTGGCGTGGGCGCCTAGCTCCCCCACCCAATGCTTTTCCGAGGTGGGGACGATCAGCACGCTTGATGGTGCAAACGGTATCGGCGGCGACGCGCCGACCTGGAGATGCCCGGACCCACGCAGCACGAAATGGACGGTCACCGCATCGAAAGCGGGGAAGGCCATCCGCCACCCTGCTTGGATGCGGCACACCGAGAACGCATGGGGATCGACCTCGATGGTGGTGAGGAGCTGTTCAAGCGTGCGGTTCATGGCACTGCGCTACCGCATGCCGGTCTGCGCGAACACTTTATGAAGCCCCAGTGTAAGGCCTCGCGGCTATTGTTTTCGATGAGCGCCGTGGCTGATGAACGGACGTCCGCTTTCGGGTAGTTGATAGGTGCCGTTCAACGTCAGCCTCTGGGTCTTCGCAGCCGTAGCCGGTCAGGCAAGTCACCAGTCACGACCGCCGGCAGCGGTTGAATGGCCACCCCCAGCCTGTCATCAGAAGATTGTGCGCAAGCTCCTCTACATCCTGGGTGCCGTCCTGCTTCTCGCTGGCGCAGCGTTCGGCATCCTCGCGTGGCGCGGTTCCAGCTCGCTCGCCCGCTACACGAACACTAACATCCACATGGGTGCGGTATCCACCGCAGCCGCGGATGCGCTGTGCCCGCAGACCGGCCATCCCCGTCTCGTGTGCCTGGCGAACGGGCTTCAGCACGGGATGTCGCCCGAGCTGCGGGCGCAGCTTCGACGTCCCTATTCGGCCGCGGATGCCAGGCGCTGGAGCAACTTCCCGCCGGTCGGCTATCCCGACCGGGTGGGACCCACGCTGGGCGACTTTACCCCGGCGCAGCTCGGCTTCGTCAAAGCGATGCCGGCGACAGCCGCCGGGCTTGCGAAGAACGAAGGCTATGACGAGCTCGAGCAGATCCTGAACGCCGACGACTATCTGAAGGCGAACACCACGGACAATGCCGGCTTCTCGTCGGGCAATTTCCACATCGCGTTCCTCGGCACGCCGGCCGAGCGCGGTACCTGGGAGCTGTATTTCGGCGGCCACCACACCGCCGTCGCCAACACCTATCGCGACGGCCGGCTGATCGGCGCGACGCCGTCGTTCCGGGGCGTCGAGCCGTTCACGCCGTTCACCATGAATGGCCGCACCAATGCGCCGATGGCACAGGAGCGCGATGCGTTCGCGGCGATGCTGACTGGCCTGACGCCCGCCCAGCAACGGGAGGCGAAGCTGGACATGATCTTCACCGACGTCGTCGTCGGCCCGCAGCGGGACGACAACTTCCCGACGACGCGGGAAGGCGTCCGCGTTGGCAGCCTCGACCTGCACCGGCAGCAGCTGGTGCTCGCGGCGATCGACCGCTACGTCATGGACATATCGCAGCCCGACGCTGCGGCGATCCTGCGACGCTACCAGGCCGAGCTTGGCGACACCTACGTGGCGTTCTCCGGTGCTCCGGGAATGAACGCCGAGAACGACTATGTCCGTATCGATGGTCCATCGGTGTGGATCGAGTTCTCGATGCAGCCGGGCAGGTCCATCCCGGGCATTCACCCGCATTCCGTGTGGCGGGATCGCCGCAGCGACTATGGCGGCAACGGCTGACGTGCAGCGCAGGGCGCTGCTTCGGGCCGGACTGTATGTGATTCCGCTGCTGGCGTCCGCCCGGGTGCTCGCCCATCCGATGCCGGATACCGAGATCGTCGTCGGGCGGGATGCGACGACGGTCGCGCTCGACATCCGGTTGCCGTTCCACGACCTGCTGCTTGCTTCGCCGCCGGGGCTGCCGCGCGATGCGCGCACGCTCCTGGCCGGCAACCAGCCGAGCCTGCGGTCCTACTTCGCCGCGCACACCCGATTGCTCGGCCCTGCCGACAGGCCGGTCCCGGTCACGATCGGCACGATCCGGCTTCATCAGGATCATGGCGCCGACGTGGGCGCCTATGCCGAGCTGGAGGTCCGCGCGGTCGCCCGTGTCGACGCACATGTCAGGATCAGGCTTGCCTATGACGCGATCCTCCACCGGATCGCCAATCACCGCGCCCTGGTGCGGGATCATCGTGGCCGGCCGATCGGCACCATCCGCTATAGCCTTGCATCGCGACGAGCGTCGCCGCTTGCCCTGCCAAACGGTCCCTCATCCTAGTCGGAGGTCCCAAAACGGTCGATGGCAAGCCACCATCTCGTCGGTCACTTCCAGCTTATTGAGCCGCGGCCAGGCATTCCTTGCACGACGTCATAGCTCGCTGCTCGATCGCCGCGGTCGAGGATGGTTTGCGTCGCCAACCACAATGAACAAGCGGCCGCTTTCGAGAAGGTCTAAGGTGCCGCTTAATGACCGGAATTGGGTCGACGCGGTAATTGAACGCCGTTAGCGCTCGGTAAGTCTTGCCAGACGGCGGGTGTGGCCAGGACCACCATGCCGCCAGAACGTTCAGTGCGAGGACGAGGAAACGTCATGATCCGCGGCCCACATCTACCGGAAGGCGGTTGTGCATGCCTTCCGCAAATGACGTTGAGATCTTGCGTCCGCGCCGCTTCGATCGGTCGCCGAGAAGACGGCCGAACCACGTTCCTCGCACCGCCAATCGATAGGCAGCGAGGAGGATTGCTAACGCCGCAACGACGACCCCGGCGAACTTCAGCCAGACCGGCGCGTCCAGGGTGACGGCGATTGCTTGCAGCGCCATCACAAGGGGCAGGTGCGCGAGGTATATCCAGTAAGAGGCGTCTGAAAGATAGCGGCGCGGGCCGCTGTCCGAGGCGGCGAACCGCAGCGCGACGCCGGCAAGCGCGCTTGTCCAGCTCCACGCCCCTGTCGCGTAGAGGAACGCGTAAACGCCCGTCGTCGTCGCAGTCCAGTCGGTCGGTGTGGGCGACAGGCCAGACATCAACAGGGACGCGACAGTGGCACTCAGGGCAACAGCAAGGTGCCACGGCCAGTCGACGGCCCACCGCTGCATCAGCATCGTTCGCGTGCGCAGCACCCAACCGAGCGCGAAGGCGCTGGTGAATGCCATTGTCGCGGCTACATTGGGCACCAGCGACATGTCCGGAGTCGGGATGCCGAACCACGGCAGCCAACCCGGCGTCAGCCAAAGCGTCAACGCGAGGGGGGCGGCCAGCAGGAGCGGCCCGCATCGCCCCGTCAGGACGGCCGCAGCGCGATCGGTCAGACCCGATCGACGAAACCGCCACGGCGCCCGGCGGGCGAGCGCGTGCAAGCCGACGAATGCCGCGTAGAGCAGGAGGAGATCGTAGAGGAACCAGAGATGCGCGAGCGGCACGCCCCCTTGCGCCGGAGGGGGGCGGCGTGCGTAGCCCGAGACGTTGCGCGAGGATGGCCGTTGCTACGATGCCCGCCATCGTCACCGGCCAGAACAGGACGAGCGGCAGCGCGACCCGCTTCAACCGGTTGCGGATGAAGGCGGCGACCCCGAGCCGGTCGAGCAGCGACCGACCGAAGAAGCCGGCGAGCAGGAAGAACACCAGCATCCGGAACATGTGCGGCACGTAGAAGGCGAGGCCGAGCGTGGCCGACGTGGCGCGGTCGTGGACGATCCAGGCTTCTTCCGAGCCGGGTATGAAGGCCAGGCTGCCATGCACGCAGAGGCCGAGGAGCAGCGCGAGCGCTCGGAACGCGTCGAGACCGTGCAGGCGTTCCCCGGACGGGATCGGATCGGAGCTCATGGCGTGGGTCCTTCGCAGAGGAACTGGCGGGTTGCTTATTCGGCGGTGAAGCGTGCGACAGCGGCAAGGTCGCGCTGCGCCGCCCGGAAGCTCTCGCCCGTCATCATGTCGTCGATCCTGCCGGCGAGCGCCGTGCGTCCGGTCCGCGACGCCCAGCGTCGCAGCAGCGCCATGCCAGCCCATCCGGCCGCGCCGCTCGCCAGCGTGACGACGAGCCACGCGCCGACGCCGATCGGCGCCAGCATGTCGGCGCCCCACAGCAGCCGGACGATCACTGCCATGAAGGGCACCCACAGCACCCACCAGCTCGCGCCCAGCGCCCACGCCGAGGCCAGCCTGATCCGGCGCAGCCGCGCCATGTGACCCTCGGTCTTGGCAACAGGCGCCGCCATGTCGATGCGCGCGGCATGGACGAGGCCCGCGATCCCCAGCGCGATCATCGCCACGCCGTAGAGGTTCCCCAGCAGCCCGCTCGCGAACAGCAGCCCGGGCCGCGCCAGCAGGCCGCTCCAGACCGTTCCACCGGCCAACGCGACGACAATGCCGGCCGCGATCTGGACGACCTGCCCGTTCTTCACTGCGGCGATGCTGCGATCCGCCTTACGCGCCGCGGTCGCGGCGGGAACGACGATGTCACTACCCCGATCGTCGAGTGAGGCGATCGTGGCCCTGAGCGCGTCGAAATCCATTGTTTGTTCCTTGGTCATGCCAGCTCCTCCCGGAGCTTGCGTTTGATGCGGTCGATGCGCGTGCCGACGTTGCTCTCGCGGATGCCGACGATCTCGCCGATCTCCCGGTGGCTGCGTTCGTCGAGGTAGAGCAGCAGCACCGCCCGGTTGAGCGGATCGAGGCGCGCCATGGTGGCGTGCAGCGCGTCCAGCGCCGCCGTCTTCTCATGGTCGACCTCGGTCGCGGCGATGGCGTCGTGATCCGCAGTTTGCGGGGTCATAATCCGCCGGTCTCGATACACCGCGCGGACATGCGACAGCGCGACGTTGAGCGCCACGCGGTACATCCAGGTCGCGAACGGCCGGGTCGCATTGTAGCGCGGCCATGCTGCCCACAGGTTGGCGAGCATGTCCTGCGTCAGATCGGCGCGATCGTCCGGATCGCGGACATAAGCCGCCGCGACCTTGCGCACGATGCCGGCATGTTGGCGGATCAGCGCCGTGAACCGCTCGTCGTCGCTGATCCCCGCGTTCGCCACTGCGTTTCCCGCCTCCACCGTCGTGTCATGGGGTTATTCGCGCGGACGGGCGGTTCATCACATGGCCGTCGAAATATTCCCACCGACGGCGCAGGAGCAGCAGCGGTATCGCTCATGCTGACAGCGCAGGCATCGATGGCGCGAGATGACAGGCGGCTGCCTTCGAGCAGCAGCCGGGCGCCTATGAATGGCCGACTTCGGATCCCCTCAGCCGTGGGTGCTTACGTGCCTCGCTTCGGCTTCCGTGGCTTGGGTGTTGGCAGCTCGGCCGCCGTGACGCGCAGGAGCTCGCCGAGCCACTCGGCATCGTCCCATCGATCGGCCGCGATGAGCATCTGCGGTTTGGCGCCTGGATACGGCGGCGCATCCGACACGGGCTCGGCATGGGCGCGGCCTGACATCGTGGGCTTTACGAAGAGCTGATCGTCGCAGACGGAGCCGATCATCTTGCCGTCGACGTAGACGCCGTACTCACCGAACATCGGTTTAGCCGCCACCGCGCCTGCGCAGGTCGCCTGTTCAAGCAGGAAATCTATTGTTCGTTGCTGCGTCGCCATACGCCGAACTTAACAGAAGCGGGTCGCTGCGGGCAACGAACTGACCATGATCTGCGTCACTGACGGCGGTGAACGAGCGGCAGCTTTCAGAAAAGGAAAGGTGCCGCTGAACGGCCGTCTCTGGGTCAATACCAGCCGGCACGCTCAGGGAAACTACCAGCTGCCTTCGCTGATCCGCTGCTGGCGCTCGGCTTCCGCAGCGCTTGTGCTCGGGGCAGGGTGGTTAGCGCTCGGCACTGATCCGGCCGGAGCCCAGCGTGTGGCGATCACGCCCTTGGTCCCGACCTGCTGCTCCAATAGCCGCCAGGCGCCGGGCGGCGTGCCCTCGCCGAACAGCCGCTTGCCCGCACCCAGCACCACCGGGTAGGTCATCAGCACCAGCCCGTCGATCAGCCCGGCCGCGAGCAGCGGCGGGTAGAGCGTGGACGACCCCTGGATCAGCAGGTCGGGGCCGTCGCCCTCCTTGAGCCGCCGCACGGCGTCGATGCCGTCCAGCCGGTGGCTGTTGGCCCAGCCGAGCGGCCGGTCCGCGCGCGTGAGCACGTACTTGTCGGCCGCGGTGAGCGCCTTGCCCAGGCTGGCCATTTCGCCGTTCACGTAGGGCCAGTAGGCGGCGAAGATGTCGTAGGTGCGCCGCCCTAGCAGCAGCGCGTAGGGCGGGGTGAACAGCTCGCTCAGCACCGGGTCGATCACGTCGTCGCCGACCCCGAACACCCAGCCGCCCTGGTCGAAGCCGCCGGTCGGGTCCTCCGTCGGCCCGCCCGGCGCCTGCACCACCCCGTCCAGCGACACGAACGCGGCACCCGTCAGCTTACGCATGGATTGTAGCCCCGAGCAGCAGTGCCGTGAGAGTAGCTGCCACCCTGGTCGTCATCCTGGCCGGTCCTACTCGCCTCGGAGATCCGCTCACCTACCCGCCGGGCGATATCGGCGGTCAGCCTCGCAGCGTCGGTCACCATGATCCCGTGCGCCACGCCCTCGTAGACGATCAGCTCCGCGCCCGGAATGATCGCGGCATAGACGCGGCCGCTCACATCGAGCGGAGCTGACGCGTCCCGATCACCGTGGATGATCGTCACGGGTAAGTCCAGTGTTGCAGCTTCGGCGGTCAGGTCCGCTGCCGCGATAGTGCGCTGAAACGCGACAACCGCCCGGCGTGAGCAGTCCAGCACCATGGCCGCCATCCAGTCGTTGACGCGGGCAGGGGTGCCGGGAGCGAAGGGCTCGATGTTGGCATCGATCCAGCCCGAGAGATCGTGAGTGAGTTGTTCGCACAGGGTGTTCACCATATCGAACGTGATGCCGCCGACACCGATGATGCGCGGACCGGTGGCGCCTACCAGCACCAGCTGCGCAACTCGCGGCGAGCCGTAGCGCGCCAAGTACCGGATCGCTTCTCCGCCCGCGCCCGAATGCGCGACCAGCGTCACGTCAGCGAGGTCCAGCGAGTCGAGCACCGCCGCGAGATCGTCGGCGAGTGCGTCGTAGTCGAATCCGCCCCAATCCGTGGATCGGCCGTGTCCGCGGCGGTCGTAGGCTATCGTGCGGAGCCCGGCCGCGTTGAGGCACAGCATCGTCTCGCCCCAGATGCGCCCATCCATCGCCCAGCCGGCCATCAACACCACCGGGCGGCCCTCACCCCAGTCGCGGACGAACAGCCGGTGCCCGCCTTCGCGGTCGATGAAGGGCGGGCTCACGCCGCACGGCTCTCGAGGAAGCCGATTACCTCTGCAATCCGGCCATCTTGGTCCAATCGCACGACGTCGGTGCCGCCGGCGACCGGCTCGCCGCTCTTCTCTGCGAGCGTCCATGAGAAACGGACAAACCGGCCGTGCCCGTCCGGCGTGCCGATCAACGTAAACACGTGGCCCGGAAACTGCGACCTAGCGCCGGTGATCATGTCGGCGATGCCGTCATGCCCCTCGCCGGTCATCATAGGGTCCGCGTAGCGCGCCTGCTCTCTCCAACCGCGCGCGATGCGCTCGGCACGCGAGGCGTCATCCGCGTCGTTCCAAAGGGCAAGGTAGGCGCGAGCGACGGTATTCGGATCGGCCATGACAGGTCTCCTGCTTTGCTTGTCGCCCCGATCCTGCCGAAGCTGCGCACGTCAGGCGATTACCTCACGGGTAATGGCGTCGGTGAAACCGTGCGCTAGAGTGCGGGCATGGCAGCGCCATCGGAGACCGTGGGCGACCTTCTGCGCGATTGGCGGGCGCGGCGGCGCCTTAGCCAGCTCGACCTCGCCGGCGAAGCGGAGGTGTCGACCCGCCACCTCAGCTTCGTCGAGAGCGGCCGGTCCACGCCCAGCCGCGAGCTACTGCTCCGGCTGGCAGAGCCGCTGGCGCTGCCGCCGCGCGAGCGCAACCGGCTGCTGCTCGCCGCGGGCTTCGCTCCAGCGTATGGCGAACGCGCGATCGACGCACCCGACATGGTGGCGGCCCGGCAGGCCGTCGAAGCCGTGTTGAACGGGCATTTGCCATTTCCGGCGTTGGCGGTCGATCGCCACTGGAACCTGGTTCTCGCCAACGACGCGGCGCTGAAGCTTCTTACCAGCGTGGACGTTACGCTGCTCACGCCGCCGGCCAACGTCCTGCGCGTCAGCCTCCATCCGGACGGTCTGGCGCCGATGATCGTCAACATCGCCGAGTGGCGCCATCACCTCCTCAGCCGGCTGCGCGACCAGGCGGATCGCTCAGCAGACCCGGTGCTCGGCGCACTCTACGACGAGCTGCGGGCCATCCCGGTCCGGGACGGACGCCGCCCTCCGTCATTTTCCTCGCTCGTTGCGGTGCCGCTGACGTTGTGCGACCCCGCGACCGGCCGCCTACTTTCGTTCATCTCGACAACGACTGTGTTCGGAACCGCGATCGACATTACGCTCGCCGAGCTCACCCTGGAGTGCTTCTACCCCGCCGACGACGATACGCGTCGGGCTATTCTCGGCGACGCCGAATCGGATTAACCTCGCATCCCTTGACTGCTATCTCACTCGGCAAAGAAGGCGGTGTGCAGGAAGCATCTGCCGGCTCGATCAACGCGGTCGCGACATGAACGAGTGGCGAACCTCCGCCATGGTGAGCTCGGAGTAAGCGTCCGGCCTGACGCGTGTTGCTGGCTCTGCGCGTCTGCGGGGCACTGTGGGCTCTCAAAGGTGTGCTCCCATACTCATCTAGTTAAATGCGAATGCCCGACAGAATCTCCGTTCGCGACGTCGTTTCGCTGAGCACGCAGGACGCCCGGTCTTCGTGGATCAACCGGAGACGTTCGACCGCATCCTCGGCGACTCGCTCGCGAAGCGGCTCGGTTCGGTGCGCCCGACTGATCGGACGCCGACCGTTGACCCCGGCCGACTAGGCTCCTAAGACTGAACCATATGGTTCAGTGTCCAGACAACGCCCTCAACCTGTCGTTCGTGGCGCTGGCGGACGCGACGAGGCGTGGCATCATCGACCAGCTCGGCCGCGCGGATGCATCGATCTCCGCCCTCGCGCACCGGTTCCACATGACGCTGACTGGCATGGGCAAGCACATACAGGTCCTCGAGCGCGCGGGACTCGTCGTCACGCGTAAGGTCGGGCGAGTAAGGACCTGCACGCTGGGCAGGAGAGGCCTTGCCGAGGAAGCGACTTGGATCGAGGCTCACCGAAGGATCTTCGAAGCCCGGTTCGACGCACTGGACGTGGTAATCGACGAACTGAAAAAGGAAGAAGGCGATGGATCAGCAGGATAGCGCGAGGGGAACCGGCGACGCGACGACGGTCCAGCGAAAGGGTGACCGCGAACTCGTCGTCACCAGGACCTTCGACGCCCCGCCAGGCACCGTTTATCGTGCTTGGGCCGAGGCCGACCTCTTCAAGCGCTGGTGGATGCCGAGGTCGATCTCGGGCGCGACTCTCGTCGCCTGCGACATCGACATGCAGACCGGCGGAAAGTACCGGCTCGAATTTGGAACCGGCAGCCCGGAGACCATGGCCTTTTACGGCAGGTATCTTGAAGTGATCCCGAACGAGCGCATCGTGTGGACGAATGACGAGGGCGACGAGGGCGCGGTCACCACCGTGACGTTCGAAGAGCGCGACGGCAGGACCCTTCTGACCTTCCACGAGGTCTATCCAACCAAGGAGGCGCTGGAGGAGGCGCTGCAGGGGTCGGCAGCCGCGCTGCCGGAGCAGATGGAACAACTCGATCAACTGCTCTCCCCGGCCGACGCGTAGCGCCCTCCCGAAAGCAATCCGGTGGCAGATCTCTCTGCTCCGCCCGCCCTACCCGGTCTGGTGGTCCGAACCGCTCACAAGCGGATCCTCATCACCGGCGCGAGGCCGACCGGAGTCTCCGGTCGCGATCCTCCCGATCCCCGACTGCATCCGCGGAGGAAGGAAACGAGATGCTCAGGCGCGATATCATCAAGGGCGCCGCGGTCGCCGCGGCGCTGTCTGTGGAACCATCGGTTCGGGCCGCGCTGGTACCCGCGCGAAGCGGCACCTTCGCCGACGTCAACGGCCACCAGATGTTCTACGATAGCATCGGCGCCGGAAAGCCGCTCATCGTCCTGCACGGCGGCATCAACCCCGACAGCTACGGGGACAACCTCGCGATGCTGGCCGCACAACGTCGGGTGATCGCCGTTCACCTGCAAGGCCACGGGCACACGCCGGACACCAAAAGACCGCTAAGCGCTGAGGCGCTCGGCGACGACACCGCCGTCCTGATCCAACAGTTAGGCCTCCTCCGTGCCGACGTGATGGGCTATTCGCTAGGGGCGGGCGTCGCGTTGCAGACTGCGATCCGCCATCCCGATAGGGTCGACAGGCTTGTGCTCGTGTCGGGGATGATGAGGCGGGATGGCGCTTATCCCGAAGAGGTGGCCGCCTTCGACCAGCTGGAGGCCAATGCAGCCACCTTTGGCCCCGGCGTGAAGGCGTCGCCGTTAGGCCAGGCCTACCCCGACGTGGACTGGACCAGGCTCTTCAGAAAGGTCGGCCAGATGACCAAGCGGCCGTACGACCTAAGCGCTGCCGTCGCGAAGGTCATTGCAAGAACACTGCTCGTATTCGCCGACGCGGACATGATGCGGCCCGAGCACATGGTCGAGTTCTGGAAGGCCATGGGCGGCGGTCAGCGTGATGCCGGGTTAAACGGGACGCAGCGATCCCAGAACCAACTCGCGATCATTCCAGGCGCCACCCACTACTCGATCCCTGTCGATCCGCTGCTGGTGCATATCGTGGACCGGTTCCTCCGAAGCGGTTGAGCTTCGAATGCAGCCCGCATTCTCGCAGCGTCGATGTACGGTAGCCCGTTCGTTGCTCACTTAGGCGGAGCCGCCAGCCGAAAGCCGTAGGTCCTCTTATTGTACCTCAGGTCAGCCCGGTGTTGCATGGCGCCACCGGCAACCAGTCGCCGGCATTGAACCGCGCAGCGTAGCGCGACATACTTGGCGTGATGACCACCCCGAAGCCGACTGCGGCGGAACTGGCGATCCTTCGCGTGCTGTGGCGGCGAAGGCGGGCGACCGTTCGAGATGTGCATCAGCAAGTGCACGAGGGCTCGACCATCGGCTACACCACTACGCTCAAGATCATGCAGAACATGCTCGGCAAGGGTCTGGTGACGCGTTCGGATGATGGTCGGCAGCACGTCTACGAGCCGGCGGTCGCTGAAGCGGTAACGCTGAACGGGCTCGTCGGCGGGTGGGTGGATACGGTATTCGCCGGATCGTCGCTCGCTCTCGCGATGCGGGCTTTAGAGGCGAGGCCGGTCGACGCAGACGAGCTACAGCAGCTCAAGGATTTGGTCGCGCGGATCGAGGCGCAAGAGGGATGACCGCCGATCCCGGCTTCCACTACTTGCTCCGCCTCACAGCCTGGGGCTTCTTCGTCCTGCTGGTCGCGGGCTTCGTGGTCGAGCTCGGCTGGCGGATGCGGGCGGACGCGCTGGCGCGCGAACACCCCGCGGCTCGCCATCGCGCGGCCGTGTACCACTTCGTGGCGCTGGCGGCGGCTCCGCTCGTCGCCGTCGTCGTTGCGCTAACCGCCCACCTCCGACTGGGGGCGGTCGTGGAACGCGCTCCGCCCACGTCGCTGCCGCTTTTCGGATCGTCGGCCGGGGGATCGGGCGGGCCGGCTCTCCTCGCCGTCGCCTGGCTGACGGGTGTCGCGGTCATGACACTGCACCTCTTCGTCCAGCATCGCCGGTTGCGCGCAGTCACGACGCATCCGGCCTCGCCTGCGCTCCAAGAGGAGGTCGCACGCGTCGCGGCGCTCGTCGGGTGCCGTCGCGCCGTGCGGGTCCGGGTCGGCGACGTGTCCGTCCCGCAAGTGACGGGCGCCGTCCACCCAACCCTGCTGGTGCCGTGCTCCCTCTTGCGGCTGCCGCACGCGGAGCGACACGCCGTGCTGTTGCACGAACTTGCCCATGTGGTGCGGAACGATCTGGCCGTGAACCTTGTACAGCGGTTTGTGCTGGCTTTGACCTGGCCGCAGCCGGTTGCCTGGGCCATGTATCGGCGGATCGCGAGGGAGCGCGAGGCGTGCTGCGACCGCCTGGCTGTCGATCATGGGGCGTCCCGCGCCGCGCTGGCAAGATCGCTCGTCGCCTTGGCTCCGCGCAGCAGCGCAACCAACGCCGCGATGGCGATGGCCGCGCCCGGCACGATCGCATGGCGGCTCGGCCAGCTGGCATCGGCGGCCGTGGTTCCCGCGCGATCCGAACGGTTGACGCCGTTCGCCGTCGCCCTCCTGCTCTGCCTCGCCGGGTGGGCCGGTCTCGGCTTCGCCGACCGGGACGAGCGGCTGATGGATCTGTACGTCGCCGGGATGTTCGGGCCGGCGGTCGCCATCAATGCCCATGATCCAGCCGGACGCTTCGGTCTCCTGGTACGTCGGGGACGTGTCGTGGAGGCGTCGATCGCGGATCGCCCGCTTGGGCTCGCGGCTATCCGACAGCGCGGCGCTGAAGTGATGCTCCTAGACAGCTCACGTGCGCCGCTTGTCACGATCCGCGTCTCCGACACGGGGCGCGTTGTCTGGAAGGCTCGCACTCCTATCAGGTGAGTTGACAAGTACGACGCTCGTCGTAGCATGTGACCGTGGCTCTTTGCTGCGGGAGAGGATGTTGAGACGAGGTGCATTGATGGCTTTCGCGGCGTTGCTGATGACGACTGCCGCATCGGCGGCGCCGTCACTGACCGAAGCGGCCGGGCTGTTCGCGGACGCGAAGCTCGTCTGTGAGCGCGACGCCGGGCGGCTTTGGGGCAGGTCGATCTGCGGACCGGTGCTGCTGGTCGACTGGCAGGACCGGTCGGTGATCGCGAGCGCGGCCGATGCGGGCGGCGCGCTCCGACGCGAAGGCAATCTGTTCCGAGGCACCCTGCCGGAGGATGTGATCATCGCCAACACCCCGACCGACTGGTCGGGGACGCGTTGGACCCAGATTGTGGTTCCCGTGCCGACCAATGTCGGAGCGCGTCGGGTCCTGATCGCGCACGAGCTGTTCCACCGCGTTCAAGACGAATTGGGTCTCACGCGACCGGAGGCCGGCAACCATCATCTGGATACGCTGGAAGGCCGCTACCTGCTCCAGCTCGAATGGCGGGCGCTCGCTCGGGCGCTCCGGGCGACTGCGCGGATCGATCGAGAGGGGGCGATCAGGGACGCACTGGCATTCCGGCGCGAGCGCCATCGGCTCTTCCCTGGTGCTGCACGCGACGAGGGTGCGCTGGAGCTGACCGAAGGCGTGGCGGAATATACCGGCGTCAGACTGGGCCTGACGACCCCGGCGGAACGCACCGCGTTCGCGATACGTGACCTCGGTGCTTTCGTGCCGGCGCCGACCTTCGTGCGGTCGTTCGCCTACGCGACCGGCCCCGCCTACGGCCTGCTGCTCGACGCCGCCGATCCGTCCTGGCGCGATCACATCCGCGAGCGGCGCTTCGACGAGTTGCTGGCGGCGGCACTCCGGATCGGACTACTCGACGGCACGATCGCGGAGCGCGCGAAGCGCTACGACGACGGCACGTTGCGAGTAGGCGAGGAGCGGCGCGAGCAGGCGCGGCTGGCGCGAGCCGCCGCGTTCAGGACGCGACTGGTGGACGGACCAGTTCTCATCCTGCCGCTGTCTCACAGCAACTACCAGTTTAACCCGCAGACGCTGGTTCCGCTGGAGGGTGCGGGAACGATCTACCCGACCATGCGGCTCACCGATGATTGGGGATCCCTGGAGGTGGAGAAGGGTGGTGCGCTGGTCGACGCACGCGCCGGCCGGGCCGCCGTGACCGCGTTGGGCATCGTGCGCGATGGAGCGTCCGGCGACGGATGGCGCCTCGATCTCCGTCCGGGCTGGGCGATACGCCCCGGTCTACGTGCCGGCGACTTCACGGTTGCATGCAGCGGCTCGTGCAGATGATCTGCTTGACGAACGGCCGACACCGACGCCGATAGAAGACGGGCGTAAGCCGCGACGTGCCATCGCCGATGGACCGCGATCGATTACGTGGAAGAGGGAGGGCTGGGAGTGCTGCTAGGACGACGTGAGATGGTCGCCGGCGTCGCCGCCGCGATGCTGCCGCTCCCGGCCTTCGCGGCGGCGGCCTCAGGACGGCCGAACGGGTCCCTTGTCGCGGTGGAGGGGAGCCGTCTCTGGGTAGAGCAGTATGGCCGCGTGAGCGCGCCGGCGTTGCTGTACATTCACGGCGGTCCTGGTCTGGGAGTGTTCGAGTTCTCCCACTACATGCGCGACCTGCTCGCCGGCTCGCTGCGGCTGGTCCTGGTGGACCAGCGAGGCGTGCTCCGGTCCGATCCGTTGAGGCCCGGCGAGGCAGTGACCTACCAGCGGCTCGCCGCCGACTTCGAGCAGGTCCGCAACAGGCTCGGCATCCGGCGCTGGGCGGTGATTGGGCATAGCTGGGGCGGGCCGATCGCGCTGCACTACGCCAACGCGCATCCCCGCGCCGTGTCGCACGTGATCTTCGAAAACCCGGTGCTGGATCCCGCCTCCACCGGGCGGAACATGCTCGGGTGGGCGGCTGTCGCGCTGGAGACGGCTGGGAAGAAGGCGGAGGCCGCCAGGCTGCGCGCGGTAGCGGGACGGCCGACGGCGGAGATGTGGAACGCCATGGACGCGGCGCTGGGAACGCTGCCGGCGCGGCAGGCCCTCTACGTCCACGATCCGGCCTTCCTCGGATATTACGGCCGCATCACTGCTGACGCTGGAATACCGGACAGCCGGTGGGAGCAGGGCCAGGCGATGGCGAGGAGCCTGCTGGCTCAGCCATCGACGTTCGCGCCCGCTCAGGACGCGTTGGCCGCCCTTCGCCAGCCGACGCTGCTGGTCCGCGGCCAGTTCGATCCCGCGACGTCGCCGGATGAGGTCGCAGCGCTGACGGCCAAGCGCAGCGTCCATACGGTGAGCGTGCCGGACTGCTCGCACTTCGTACATGTGGAGAAGCCTCAAGTGCTCGCGACCGAGATCATGCGCTTCCTCCACGAGGCGCCAAGCGGCGCGCGAGCGTCTTAGCCGTGGTGCCGCCACCCATGGCCGCGAGCCCGCTTGAGCCTCGGATCCGCCGTCTACTCTGCGACAGGCGGTTCGCTCTCTCCGCGATATTGATGTCGGCGTGGAGTCCCAGTTCCGCGGACGTGCCGCCAGTGGTGCCTGTTCAGTCGCTCCACGTAGAGGTGCTGAACGCACCCGTCGTGACCACAGGCGACGGCCATTCGAGCCTGCTCTACGAGGTGCATGCGACCAACGTCTCGACGAGGCGGCTTATTTTCACCGGTCTGGACGTTCTCGATGGGAGGACCGGAACCCTGCTCGACCGCGCGGACGTGGAGCGCGCGACCAGGCGGCTGGGCGTGCCCGACGACGAGGCGCCCGGCCTTGCTCCCGGGCGACGCACCGTCTTCTACCTGGACCTGGCGAGCCCTGGCCGCAGCGTCGTGTCCCTTGTGCATGCCGTCAGCTTCGACCTCGCGGGCGCCGCGAAGCCAATGCCGGCTCGGGTGGTCGGCGGAGCGACGCGCATCAGGCGCCTTCGCGGTGACGCTCTTGGAGCCCCGCTGCGAGGGGGACCATGGACGGCGGTGTACCTGCCCGAGGAGAACAGCGGCCACCGCCGGTACATCTATGCCGTGAGCGGACGTGCCCGCATCCCCGGGCGCTACGCCATCGACTGGATGCCGGCGAGGGGCTTTGTGCCGGTATCCTCAGGTTCGGCTGTCCATGCCGACGGCTCCGGCGCGGACGTCCTGGCCGTTGCCGACGCGCGCGTCGTCCACGTGAAACCCGAACCTCCGCTTCGAGAACCGCGAGGGGTCGAGGACGAGACGGGAGCGATGATCGTGTTGCGATTGAGCGATGGCCGGTACGTCTCCTACCAACACCTCGGAGCCGATATGCTCGTCCAGCCGGGACAGCAGGTCCGCCGGGGGCAGGTGATCGCGCGCGTGGGATCGTCGGGCCATGTCACGCAGCCCCATCTGCACCTGCACGTTGCCGATGGACCGGAGCCCCTGGACTCCGAAGGACTGCCGTTCCGGCTCGACGAGGGCCTCGCAATGGGGCGGTACGGCTCGGCACGAGAGTTCGACGCCGGCGCGGACTGGCGCCACGGCACACCCGTTCGCGTCGCCGGGCATCCTGATGCCATGGCCGTTCTGACGTTCCGGTGAGCGCGGCCGACGGATGCAGCGGAGGCATAGAAGCAGCGCCCCTTATTATTGTAGGACTCGAAATCTAGGGTGCCGTTTGACCTTCAGGGGCACCCGCGGTGGCGCGACGCCGCTCGACGAATGAACAGGCGGCCGAATTGGGCAGCAGTCGACCATCTCGGTCTCCGTAAATGGGTCGCGGCCGCCTTCAAGCCCCGTGATATCGGTCGAGGTTGTGGTAACGCGGCGGGTCGCCGTCGTTGCTCACGATATAGTGAGGAACTCTTCGCCATCCCGAAGGGGAATTGCCATGATCCCGCCTCAGGTCGTGATTGCTAACCCGGCGGAGATTGCGGCTCCCGTCGGAGCCTACTCCCACTTGGCGGTCGTTCCACCCGGAACGCGCCTCCTCTTCATGGCGGGACAGGTGGGCATCAATCCCGACGGAACCCTCGAGCAGGGCGTCGACGCCCAGTATGAACGGGCGCTGCGCAACATCGCCGCCATCCTGAAGAGCCGCGGCGGGTCGTCCCGCGATTTGGTCAAGCTCACGATCTTCCTCGTTGGTCCGCTCGACGCCCGTCGCGCGGCGGCCAGTCGCCGCGCAGTGCTGAGTGACGCCCTTCCTCCCGCCACGCTCGTCTACGTCAGTCGCCTCGCTCGGCCCGAGCTGCTCGTCGAGATAGAAGCAACCGCGGCGCTGCCGACTCCCGCGGGACGCTGACGGCAGGTTTATTCACGGGATTGCGGGTGGCCGGTGATCAGGCGCGGAGGTGCCGCACGATCTTTCTCGCGAGCTTGCGCGGCTTCTCCGTCCGAAGAAGGTGTAAGTAGTCCGCTATCCTCAAGCGGCACATGTTCCTCTTGAAGGTCAGTGCGACGACCTCTGTTCGGGGATGGTCGGGTCGAACTGGCCGCGGACAAGCTGCGTGAGCTGTCACCAGCCAAGCGGGTGCGAAGGTATCGGGCTGCGAGAAGAGGCTTCTGGTGGACGGACCCATTGCGCTTAGCGCGCCCTAGAATGCCGGTGTCGGTGATGATGCGGCCGTAACAGCCGAGCAGTTCGGGTCGCCTGGCCGTCCTCTGTTGAGGGAGGAGCGCTGGGACCTAACCGAGCGCGGCAAGCAAGCGGCTCGAGTTCGGCGCTGTAAGCAAGCGCGCTATCACCCTGCGAACGGCGACAGCTTATGTCGCGGCCACGGCCGATCCACTCAGATGAACGGGTGGCCGGTTTCGGGTACAGCGCAGGCAACGCTGAATGTCTGCAATTGGATCTTAACGTCAGCATGCGTTGCCGTTTGAACGAAAGTCGCGCATCGCTGACTATCGATCGACTGGCATCAATGCACCGTGAAAGTCTCCCACCCTGCGGGCCTCTCCCCCGCGTCGATCTTCACGGTCGGGCTCGGCGCCTCAATCGGTGAAATTTACTAAATAGAAGGCTTATACTCGGCATGAAGGCTTGAAATGTCTTCCTTCTCGCTCATGCCCTTCACTCGTTGCGACGCCGCGAAGCGCTGGTCGTTGGTTTGGGGTGACCGATGCGGATTAGGGTGATCGCCCCACGCTATGCCTCCATAGCAAGTTGGTGGCAGCGATGGAGGTCGGGTGTCCGGCGAGCAGGTCCCGCCCAGGTTTCCGAATGTAGCCATGTCGCCATCTTCAAGGTGCGCGACTTCGAAGCACTCCGGGCGGAACTCGGATTTGACACCGCTTCGGCGATCATGGAGCGGCTAGCGGCACGCCTCGGCAAGGCACTTCCGGGTGGCGAGGTCTGGCGGATCGGTCGAACCACTCTCGAGATCGCCTTCTACGAGGAGATGCCGGGCACGGTCCTCGATCAGCTCGCACGCGCGCGTCTCGATCTTCAGCGGCCGCTCGTCGTCGAGGGGCTGGAGGTCGCGTTCGCGATCGCCTGCGGGGTTGCGCCGCTTGACGCCGCGCGGCCGCGAAGCGAGGGAATCGACCGTGCGAGCGGCGCTCTCGTGCAGGCGCAGGCGGCCCGCTCGATGGTCGCGCTCAGCCGGAGCAGTGCCCGCCACGCCGGGGCGATTGGCGATTTCGAACTCGCGCGGATGCTCAAGGTGGCGCTGGATGCGGGAGAGTTGCGCCTCTTCTACCAGCCCAAGCTTCATTGCCGGCACGACGAGGTCCGCTCGGTGGAGGCGCTGCTACGCTGGACTCATGCGGAACTTGGCGCGATGCCCGTCGATCGGGTGATCGCCGCGGCGGAACGGACGGGAATCATCGCGTCGCTGACCGACTGGGTGGTCGAGCGAGCTGCGGCCGACGCGGCGACGCTCGCCGCGGCGGGGCACGAGATCCAGGTTTTCGTCAACCTGTCCGGGCGGCTGGTCGCCGATGGCG
>Ga0325400_1000850_pt1 | contig 23971 bp, 17 predicted proteins | sample PopdelMetagenome_2_FD_205662 | JGI IMG/M metagenome (GOLD analysis project Ga0325400, IMG submission 205662) | Populus deltoides microbial communities from Bellville, Georgia, United States - Xylem-PdKOR-R1 | ecosystem: Host-associated > Plants > Phyllosphere > Stem > Wood/Secondary xylem...
ATGGAAAGACTAGAGCGTTTAATGTAGAGGTTTGAAGTGTAAGAGTTATTGCCAAACTCACTTCACTCTTCACAAAACTATAAACTTTATTTTGTTTGGTAGTATGGTGCAAAATGATTTTACAAAAGTATTTTTCAATTAAAAATATATGAAAATAATATTTTTTAGATTTTATTTTATTTTATTTTTTAAAATTAATATATTAAAATCACCACACCTAAAAATACATCAATTTAATGTTTTTCCATATCAAAAGATAATTTGACTTTTCAAAGATTATGTTTATTAGCTGATCAACATATAAAAAACATTACTAAACAAGCTTACCTTAACATATAAAAAAACTTATATTTTTTAAATTTCATATTTTTAAAGGTGAGAGATTATGTTTATTAACTGATTGATAGATTTTCTAGATTGGGTTAATGACATTAAATGAGAGCTTAGAGTGTTATTATAAAAATGTGTGGTCTAACATAGAAAAAAACCAAGTAAGTGAAATGAAAATATTCAAGCTTACAACCTGGAGAGTGAACTAGATGGTTAGGTCAAACAATTGCAAAAATTAAGGTATTTAATTTCTCTTTCATAATCTCTTTTATATTCCTAAAAACTTAATTTATGGTTGTGTTTATGTTTGTTTGGTATTGTTCCCTAAAATAATTATGGCAATCTAGAATTGTGTAAAAAAAAAAAGTTTTGAATGGTACCTAATTCTCATCTCTTAGGTGTTGAGGCTTTCATTACTTACTAAGGCTTTAGCTTCAATTTGTCTTTCAATCACAACAAAACAATAAAAATATTATATCAACTTACTTTTTAGATTTTTTTTTTTGCATTTGTATGTAGGATTTAGATTGATATTTAATAAATTAATTGTTACTAAGGAGATGATAATGGGACATATTTTTTAGTTGGCGTGGAAATGAGTTTCTTTTAATATAGGAACAATTTCAGTAACATAAAACAAATTTCCTTTCCAATAAAAAACTAAAAAACATATTCTTTTCTTAAAATTTTAGAATATTTTCCGGATTCAAAAAAACTGAAAAATATATTCATATTATATTGTTTTATATTTAGAGAAAAATGGCAAAATGAATAATTTATTCAAATTAAACATGTTTTCTATGATATTCTTTAACTTTAGATGTATATAAATATTTTTTTTTCTTATATTAATTAAATTGTCCATTTTTAATTTATTTATCATTGTTTTGAGATAATTTCTCAACCTAATAATAATGCTATAAAGCAAGCTTGTCAGATGAGCAAGCTTTCAAGCATTTAAATAATGGCTTTAATATAACCTTGATAGGTATAACTCAATTGGTTAGATTCTGAATTTGTTCTCTAAAAGTTACCAGTTCGAATTTCCCAAACTACATGGTCATTAGAGGCTTACATGGTCGTTAACTTCAGGGCCCGTGGGATTAGTTGAGGCACGCACAAGCTGACCTAAACACGCACATTAATAAAAAAATAATAATAACGGCTTCAATATAGCCACAAGAATCACCAGATCATTACATTGCTATCAACAACTTAGCATCGAACAACCCTCACTGCAATTCATTCCCATAATTTCAAATTACTATTTGTACTCAAAATTCATGGATACCATAAAAAAGGTTATGTTAAAGGTATTAGATTTTATGCAGAGAATGTTAGTATAGTTGATTTATAAGATATAGAATCATACATAATTGATGTTTTTTTCCAACACAACCATGCGAGGATACCGAGGATTTGTACATAAAACTAAATACAACAAAATGTGGAATATTTCATGAATCATTTTATGGGATTGTTAGGAAAGCAAGAAAAAAAATTTCATGTTTTGAATATCTTCTTGTGTTATCTAATTTATACAGCTAAATGCTTTTGTTCATTTCAACAATAATAAAAAAATAATTTGCATTTAATTTTGGAAGCAGGCCCTGGTAGCATTCAAAAGGTTGGATATTTTTCTTTTCTTTTTTTTTAAAAAAAGAGGGTAAGATCATATTTTATCCTTTTCCTTGATATTTTAATACCAATAACAAGAGAATTAAGGTAAAAAAAATAAAAAAATAGAACAGGCAACCATAATTAGGGCAAAGAAAAGGGGCAAGAGGTACAATTGTCATTGGAAGAAAAGAACAAGGTTAATTTTGTCTAAAAAAAGCTTATTAGCTAAAGAAAAAGGGAGAAGCACCTTTTCTATTAATGTCTTTCATGGTGTTGTACTTTTAAAATTGTTTTTAAAATATGTTTGAGATGTTTTTTAATTTTTTTTTGATAATTTTAATATATTAATATTAAAAATAAAAAAATTTTAAAAAATTTATTTTAATATATTTATTTTGAAAAACACCTCGCATTCAGTGGAAAAATTTGGAGAGCATTTTTTTACGTGTTTTCAACTTTAGCTTTGTCGACGGAAAACTGAAAAACACCTTTTTCTTTTTCTAATTTGTAGAAAAATTGCATTTAAACAGACTTCATTTTCCATGTTCATTTTTGTGGAATAATGGAACACACCATTGCCGAATACACCACCCCAGTATGGTACTTTATTGAATTGGAAAAGGCAAATAAAGAATCAGCTAACCCGTAAGTTCTCAGCATTAAACAGTAACAACGAAAAGAAATTCACTCTCATCTATCTGCCAAGGCAAAATTCTGAAAACTATATTAGGATCCTCCTTGTACTGACGTGCAAGTTCTGGGATCCAGTGCATGATTTTGAATGCAAAGACCAGCCGCTTCACCAGCACCGTGAACATTAGGAAAAAATGCTAACACGATGAAGAAAAAACTACTGGTTAACTAGAGAGAATAATTCTCAATTTGAACACGAAGCTGGTAGCACAGAATCTACCAACAACATAAAATAAAACGGTGTACTTGGCTACAAACTCTAAACACTAGATGAAAAACAACAAAATCTTAAAATAACATAACTACCGTACACTGCTTCTCATATCCAGCCACAAGGAAAAGGCCTAAGGGATGCTTACACAAAGCCTGCTTAAAGTGATGGATAATACTACTTCTCTTTCAGTACATCGCAAATCCAAATGCAGGAGAGATAAGCATGGAGCATCATATAAAACTTTGTTGTTTCAACAGTTGCGTGGTTTCAAAAATTCAAATATGAAACTAGACCAGCAAAGTTTCTATCCAGGAAGATGTTATGAACCATACTCTCCATCAGAATATCGAGCAGTTTCACAAGAGATACGCGCCTGTTCTGGCTATCACCTTGTCAATAGCTGTTGATTAATCAACACCCTGACAGTTCAATCCCAGCTAAATAAATGAATAATCAAGCTCAGGGGTTTGTAGTTTAGCATCAACCAAAATCAAGCTTCAAGTTAAAACATTACAGCAGCGGAAAACAGAAAAGCCAGGGGTGGAGGGTGGCGCGACAAACCATTTGTTCATACTACACAAGTTTGCCACAAATAAAACTTTTAAAGCAGGATACCTAACGCCCTCTCTCAAATCCAATACGAGTTCTACCAGAGCCTCCATCATGGCCATCTCGCATTGAAGATCCTGCACTAGCTCTCATTGTGCCACCAGTACCAACTTTGTCTGTCGGTTTCTTACCCTTCTTTACTTCAGTCAAGAACTGATCCAGACCAAATGGATCAGCTTCTTCTTCATCCTTCTCAAACTCAACTGGCCTGTCACGTGGACCGGTCCTCTGTGAAGTACCAGCAAATTCCTTGTCAGGTTTGAATCGTTCTGTCTTCATTATCTTATCTAATTGCTCATCTGCGCCTCCATACATTTCAGCATCAACATCTTTCTTCGGCCGGTATAGAGTTGAAAGTGTGGGCTGAGCCGTGAAAAGGCCTTTATCATACACACTGTATTGATCATCAGCAGCAAAACCAGAATCCATTCCTTTCTCTTGGTTGAACAACCTTTGATCATATGCAACTTCTCCCCCTTTTCCAGCTCCAGCAGAGGCCATACCAAGAGCAACCTTCTCGCTGATGTCACGATCTCTATCTCTAGTGATCTTGCTCTTCTTACCCATTGCAGCATCTTTTGCTTCCAATCTTCTTTCTCTCTCCCTTTCTCGACGGCGCTCCTCTCGAATTTTCTCACGCCGCAGCCTCTCTTCCCTCTCTTCCCTTGTCTCCTTTGGGGCATCCGTCTCCCTGTCCTTCACATGCTCATAATCCCCTCTCATGTCAACATCATCCATTGCACCCCTCTCTGATGGGACTGGAGCAGACGGTGGGGGTGCAGCACCAGTTCTCTCAGAACGAGCTTTCTGAGCTAATGCCCGCAACTCCTGCTCTTTCCTTTCCTTCTCCTTCATCATCATCTCCTTTTGAACCTTGGATCTCATAGCAACAGCTTCTCTAGCCTTTTGCTCAGCAACATAAAGGGCTTCTGACAGCTTAGCAAAATTATCATTAATTTGAACATCCTGCAAACCTCTTCCATCAGCAGCCAGACGCTTATCAAGAGGAATCGTGTAGCCCTTAGGGTTCTTCCAATTTGAGATACAAGGTGGGATTTTCCAATCCTGCTGATCCTTCACGGTCACAGGTCGAGGTGGCGAGTGCATAACTGGCACAGGTGGTGATCCCGATGCCTTTGGAACCCTCTTATGCTTGAACTTAGGTGGCTCAAGCGGGTCCACCGGCATCTCCACCATTCTAATAATCCTCTCTTTTGCACCCGAGTTAAACGCTGCCGACTGTTGCGAAGGCTTGTACTTTATATACTTGGAATCCGAAGACTGTTTGGGCACATTCTTCGGCTGCGCTGCACTCAATCTGACATTCACAATCTTTTCAAGCGCAGCTTTAGTTTCCAGCGTAGTGTCCTCGATCTCTTTCTGCAATTCCTCATCCCCATCCCCATCCCCATCCCCATCTCCGTCTTCCTCACTCCTCAAAATCTTCGGAATCAAATCCTTATGCTGAGAATACACAATCTTCTTAGCATTCTCATTCTGTCTCACAATAGCGTCATACGCAACATTCCCATGAGCATCAACAGTCAAAGCCAAAATCTTGGACCCAGGTTTCGCAGACTTATTCCTACCCATATCAAGAGGGTACTGCGCAACATGAATCTCTGGAAACGCACCCCCATCTCCAAAATCTTCAACTTTCCTGGGAACAAAACCCTTCCGCTGCAAGTAAAGAGGTACAGGTTTGTAATTGATCCCACCACCACCAGCAGATTGTTCAACCTCAGATGAACTAAACCTCTGCTTGAACCACGGATCATTTGAATGATCATAATAAGTTGCGCTGGTTGATTTCGCCGGAGGCAGCAATTCCTTTAAAGCCGCCATGATAATTGGAGCCGTAGATTTAAACCCTAACCCTAAAACGAAAAAGAAAAGAGGATTTGGGGATTCGACAACAAAGTTTCTGCGATCTGGACGAGAGACAGAGAGGCGGCTGGTGATAAAAACAACATCTGATAATTGATGTCTGACGGGGAAAAATCAGAAATCTAATGGGTCGTTGTTATTGGGCTGGGCGGTACTATATTTCTCGGGTCAGGGCTCCAGAATAGTGAGGACTCGGGTTCTGAAAGCTGGCTAATCAAATAAAACCACGTGGAAGAACACGTAGCTCGTGACCAATGAGAATGGCTGACCAATAAGGACTTACCATTTATTTATTACGAGGACAAACATGTCAATTGGATGAACAGATTGGACTTGTATTTGTAATTTAAGAATTTTGTAGAGGGACCGTTTCGTGTAGCAGGCGCAAAGCAGCTGCTCGGTTGGAGCTTGTTTGATAATTATTATTTATTTGAAAATATATTTTAATAATGTTTTTTTATTATCAAAAAATATTTTTAATTTTAATATGTTAGAACGATGTGAGAATAAAAAAAATTAATTTGAAAAAAATAAATTGTTTTTTAAAACATTTTTAAAACGTAAAAAAAACCCCTTCTTACTCGAGTCTTTCCACACTCACTACCCTGCTCCTCTCAAAGTCGTCTTCTCTTTCTACTGGACGACCTACAAAACCAAAAAACCCTCTGTTACGAAGACACACGAATATTATCAATGGCGGACGGAGAGAGCTCGAAAGAGGCAACTGCAAGAACGCTGCGGAACGCGTTTGGCAATGTGCTCTCTTTCTTCATCCTCCTCTTGATTGGAGTTCTCGCCTTCTCGATCCGCCTTTTCTCTGTCAGTTCACTCTCTCCCTAAAAACCTCTCTCTAGATCTGATCTTTGTAATTGCCTTCTCTTTTTATGATTTCTGTTTATTATGTGTTTTAGCCGTTTCGTTGCTGCGTAAATGGGGATATAATAAAATAAAATAAAATTGATTGTTATTGTTTTAAATTTTAAAATTGGAATTGTTTTGAATGGATGCAAATTCTGTCTTTTCCATTTGATTTATGAGAAAGCAGATGAAAAGCGAAGGAAAAAAAATAAGAGTTTTTTGTTTTCCTTAATTTTTTTTTCCTGGAACTAAACTGAGAAGGTTGGCTTGGCTTAGGCAGGTAAATATTTGTGATTTTTAAGCATCCGAATCTGTTACTATTGGAATCAGGTTTGATTCGTGTGTTTTGTTAGTAGTTGCATTTTTGTAAACTTGTGGATTGATTTTCAGGTAATAAAGTATGAGAGTGTTATTCACGAATTCGATCCTTATTTCAATTACAGAGTTACTCAGGTTTGATTTCTTTCATAAATATAATGCTTAATGTTCTTTCTTTACACACACACACGAATATGTATAGAGAATGAGAAATTTAATTTTTGGTGGCTTCAGTTTTTGACAAAGAATGGGATTTATGACTTTTGGAATTGGTTTGATGATCGAACCTGGTAAGCGCAGATAATTCTCATGGTGAAAAGTTGTTGTTGGTTAGCTTTTCGTTTTGCTAGGTTCTTATATGAGAACTTAAATTGATTGTTTTTTGTATATTTCATTAAGGTATCCTCTCGGCCGTGTGATTGGTGGAACTGTTTACCCTGGGTTGACCTTGACAGCAGGCACACTATGGTGGTGAGTACCTCGTAGGTAACCATAAGAAATGTATTCATTAGTTTCTGGCATAAATTTGCCAAGTTAGTTTTCTGTGCTTGTTGCTGGATGCAGTTTCGTTGAATTGTAAACATTTGAAATGTCATGTATTACTGAGTCCTATATATTCTAATTTTTTTGAGTCATTACTATGTGGTTTCAGGTTATTGAATTCTTTGAATATTCCATTGTCTGTCGAGACTGTTTGTGTATTCACAGCACCAATTTTCTCTGCATTTGCCTCATGGGCAACTTACCTTTTGACCAAGGTTTATATTGTGACCCAATTCACGTCTCTTCTTATGTACATTGGAGTTCGTTTTGCTGATGACGTTAAATTGTCTTGTTTTTCAATAGGAAGTTAAGGGTACTGGTGCTGGACTGACAGCAGCTGTTCTTTTGGCCATGGTAAATTATATAACGGGTATTCATAACTTATGTGTTGCCTTGTAATTGTGTTTATTTTTTTGAACAGCAGCAATAAGGCATTACTTGTTAATACAAGTTCTTCATCACAATGTTAAAAAAATATCTCCCCTAGTTTCTAATATTCTGTATGTCTTTCAATTGAACAACGTTCTTTTTTCTTTTTTGGTAGTATTCTGGTTAGTAGATGAATGAAGATTACTGTGAAATAGATGTTATTATTTATTATTTGGATGATGCAATGTTTGACAAATTTGAAAGAACAATGTTCAAACTCTAGACATATATTTCAAAATCTGTATAGTAGGGGTGGCCTTCTTTATGAGATATTCTCTTTGTAAGACTTCTGTACCATGTTGTTGTCCTTCAGAATGTTTAAACATGTGAAACTCAAAATCTTATCTGCTAGATTATTTGCTCTTGTTCACAGGTTCCATCATATATATCTCGATCTGTGGCTGGTAGCTATGACAATGAAGCTGTCGCCATATTTGCTCTTATCTTCACTTTCTATCTTTATATAAAGGTGAGAACTTTGATGTAAATTAGAGAAAGCAAAATTCCACCTTATTCTTCTTCTTCTCAAAACTGTTATTTTAAGGAGCAATGATATCTAATGCACTGGTTTTAATAGATTTACTTCGTTAACGTGTTTCCCATAGATTGCTTGTTGGTTCTGTGTTTTTTTGCTTTTCACATTTCATTTGTTGCTGATATAGATTTTATATCATGTGCAGACATTGAATACAGGATCCCTCTTTTACGCTACTTTAAATGCCTTGGCATACTTTTACATGGTAGGCTTTCTGATAATGTTTTTTGGCATCTTATTATTCCTTATGATATTTATGTTCATTGTTATATTATTGTCTTTCAGGTTTGCTCATGGGGAGGGTACACCTTTATTATTAATCTAATTCCAATGCATGTGCTATTGTGCATTGTGACTGGTCGCTATTCTTCCCGACTGTACATTGCATATGCTCCTCTTGTAAGTACCTATAATGCTCATTAAGTTTGTATCACCGTGAAGGGAAAAATAAAAAAATTAATATTTTATCACCATAATTGAAGATTGCATGCTAATATTACTAGTCTTTGGACAAGACAAGGAACTGTTTACATTTTTTTTCTGTGATCATTAATGAAGAATACTTACGATGGAGTTAAGACTCAAGGGTGCGCATTAGGATACATATGGGTGAGAGTAGATGTTCGTTGTCAGCCTCACCTTGCCTTTTGGTGTTTACATACTCTTGATAACTAATCTGAACCTTTTCATTAGCAATGATTAAATGATAACTATTTTAACTTACATATATCACTGTAATGCAATGACATATTTTATTGATTTCCTCTTCCCATGCAACTTGGGGTGTGCTTTTGTGGGGGCACGTTTCAATACTCGTCTCTTGTTTTACTCACAGGGCACTATGTATGTGAAATTTTCTCATCTCTTTTGAAGCACATTGTTAACACATGCAATTTGCTTTTGCTTTAAGGTATTAGTTACAAGCTATGGGCTTAGGCTATGTTTGTTTCTGGAATTCACTTTTCAGGAAATCACTTTCCAAACTTTCCTGTATTTGTTTGCCATTAGGAAAGTTGGTCAACGGAAAACAATTTCCAGTCAAAGGAAAATTTGGCTTGGTTTTCAGGAAAGTGTTTTTCTAGAAAATTTAGGAGAAACACTTTCCGGAAGTTGTGAAAAATTTAGAAATGTCATATTATTTGCTGATTATATCAAATTTGGTCCTCAAACTTTTGATTATTATATATATTTTGTTTTGAATATTTATTTTTCAATTTCATCTCTTAAAATTTAATTTTTATATTAACTTTGGTCCTCATTTTTGTAATTGTTATTTGCTTTTCCCTTATCATTTTTTTATTGAAATTTTTTATGTATCAAATTTGGTCCTCATTCTTTTGATTGTTATTTATTTTATTTGAAATAATTTATGAAATGTTAATTATTATTATTTTAATTTCTTCATCTTTCATTTTTTTTTATTTTTTTAGATTTGATCTCTATTATTTTGATTATTATTTATTTTATTTGAGATAATTTATGAAATTATATTTTTTTTCAATTTCATTCTCATTTAACTTTTTAATCTGTAAGATTTGTTCATTATTTTAATAAACTTGAGAAAAATAAAACATTAATAAGTTATTTTCCAGCTCCTTTTCCATGACATAACCAAACACTGGAAAGTGTTTTCCAACTTATTTTCCATTACACTACCAAACATCAGAAAATAATTCACTTTCCTGGAATTCACTTTCCAAAAGGAAACTACTTTCCAGCAAACAAACGGGGCCTTAGAGACAATAATTAAGTAGTGTTTGGTTATTGTCTCGAGATGGAAGAGATGTAGACAATGGAGATAGAGGGGACCTGCACCTTCATTTTGAAAGGACATAAATTCACTTCAAAATTGTCCCGGTGACAAATTTATTTTATATCTCTGTCTTTGTCCCTTCAACCAAACACGTTTACGTCCCTTTTTTCCTAGGACACTAACCAAACATAACCCTAAAAAACAAACCTTTTCTTTTTATATTTGGTACCTGTCAATGGGTGAGCAGTTTTTCTTTTTTCCACTTGTTTTTCTTATTTTGACGTGTTAGCTACAAGTCATGGGCTTGGGAACAATATTCAAAGAATGCATCTTTGTTTTCGATGTGTATTATCTATCAACGGATGACTAGTTTAACTGATGCATTTTTGTAAAGAAATTTTCCTGGGTTAGACATTGAAGACTTGCAATGGTCATCTCTACACTAATGAAATTTCTTGGTTTTAATTGAATTGGACATTTCAATGCAGGTGGTTTTAGGAACGCTTTTAGCAGCTTTGGTGCCTGTTGTTGGTTTTAATGCAGTTATGACATCAGAACATTTTGCTTCATTTTTGGTGAGTTGTTTTGACACATAATCCATTCAGACACAATGTTTTTTTAAAGTTCATGAATTTGGTTATTTGTTCATCTTGAAGGGGGAAAGCAGCCATTGTACTTGCCTTAGAAATGTTATCTATTGTGAAAAATGAAAAAATGTTGCAGGCAATAATCTTTCTGGATGGCTGTGCCATGCTGTCTCTTTCAAGTTAGAGATCAAGTGGGTTCTGTTACTTTTCTGTGTGAGACTACTATGTAATAGTGCAAGATTTTATTATATGCTATTGGTATGGAGAGGTCTAGCATGCTTTTAGGGTTTTATCAGTAAGAACAGGAAATAAATAAATGTATTAAGATTGAGTCATTTTTGTAGATGAGCAATAGAGCCCTTATTGATGCCTACTTTAGATTTCCAGAAAGGTCCCTATACATGAGCAATAGGGCAGTTGTATCTGTGTTTCTTTCTTGATTCATTGTCTTGGTACTAATTTTACTTCTCCAGGTTTTCATTATCATCCATGTGGTGGCTCTTGTGTACCATGTCAAAGGGAATCTCTCTCCAAGAATGTTTAAAGTGGCTGTTACGCTTGTTGTATCTGTGGGCCTGTGAGCTTCCCTCATCATCGTTTTTAATTGAATGCAGGGGATAATTACACTAGTAGTGCAAAAACTTTACAACTTTTCTCATTCAAGTGCATAGACTTTAATTTTTTTTGGTTTGAGCACTCGAACTCTTTGAAAACTTCTGATTAAGTACTTTTGTCTATCTAATGTCCATTGTTCTGCAATTTGATGATGTGTCCTTTGACCACAGCCCGTCTTGGTACACAAACTTTCACTTTATTTCAATCAAATACGTAGACTTTAATCCTCTTCATTTTGATGCATAAACTTTTTTGATTGTGCCATTTATATACTTTCGTCAATTTCTCATTTTCTGATATGTTTTTTTTTTCCTCGGTAAAAGTAGCCTCCAAATTGATATTATGTTTAATGAATGAAATATTTTGAATTTAAATAGATCCTTTTAAGAAGAACAGACTTTTGATTGATGGTAATCTATCTAAGTTCTACACTAAGGTTAAAAACTATTTTATGATTAATCAGAAGTAACAAATAAATTATTAATACAATTTAAAATATTTATCATTTTAATAAAAAAAATGGAAAATCATATGATTGAAAAATAAATAGGAAAAATTAATAGATTTTTTGTAGCAGTATTCAATTGGAAAGTTGGTGTACCAAAATGAAGAAGAATATAGTTCATGGATGTCTGGATACATATTGAATCAATATTTCCTAATATTGTATGTGTTATGATTGAACATGAGACTAATTTCCATACTTCAATATCGTGTATTCAACAGGGTAGTGTGCTGTGCTATGATAGCTGTTCTAATAGCACTGGTAGCTTCTAGCCCAACAAAGGGATGGAGCGGACGCAGTTTGAGCTTGCTTGATCCGTAAGTATCTAGTTTTGTAATTCATATAAGCCTTTACTGTAGTACCTCTGAATCGATGCAATCCTACGGAATCTAAAGGTTTTATTCAAAGATAGAACTTGGGTTGGTGCAATTTGACTGAACCTACCTGAACTTTTAGGTTTGAGTTCTTTGGTCTTTTAGTGGGCTTCATGTAGCCTGTTTCAAATGAACAGACCTCCATATCTCCCCCGTCCATCCTCTTCCTGTGACACATAAGCAGTCCCTTTGACATGCTATCTCAGTTGTATTTATTAATTAGTCCATGTTCATGCCCTTACATGAAGACATTTATTCAGCTGTTTGTTTTAGTGATTGATATTCCCAAAAGTTTTTTGTGTCACTCATTCTGACCCATTTTTATTTCCATTGCATTATGACAGAACTTATGCAAGCAAGTATATACCAATCATTGCTAGTGTCAGTGAACATCAACCCCCTACTTGGCCATCTTACTTCATGGACATTAATGTTTTGGCTTTCTTGGTTCCAGCTGGGATTATTGTAAGCTACATGTTTTAAATGCAACTTAGCTTTTCTTTAACCTATCACTTCACAGATGTGTCTCATCTTGGTCTTTCTTTTTTGGCAGGCATGCTTTTTGCCTTTATCAGATGCAAGCTCCTTTGTTGTGCTTTATATTGTAACATCTGTATATTTTTCTGGTGTCATGGTGAGAAGAATCTTGGGACAATTAATTTCTTGGATTTTCTTTTTGCCTCTGCTCATTAGTTCCCGTGCTCATTGTGTTTTCCTCATACCATAGGTGCGTCTTATGCTCGTGCTTGCTCCAGCAGCATGCATCATGTCTGGGATCGCCCTTTCTGAAGCTTTTAATGTCTTAACACGATCAATCAAGTTTCAGCTACCTGGATCATCAGGGACTTCCCAGGTTGATTTAAGCATGCTTGCTTTCCTCTACTGTTGGCTTATGCTTGCTCAATTATTTGTGAAGTCAACTTCCTGACTAAGGTTTTGTTGATTCTTTCGATGATTAAGTCAAGGGATACCAGTCTGAATGCCGATGGAGAACAAAATGACAGAGCCAAGACTGAGAAAATGGATGAGACAGTAAAAGAACGACCATCGAAAAAGAACAGGAAGAAAGAAAAAGAGCCTGTGGAGAAGGCCTCTATAAGGTCCCGGATTGAAAGGAGACTTCTTGTTTTACCTTTGGAGGCATCTGTCATTGCTATTATCTTGCTCGTGTTGCTTGGCGCTTTCTATGTGGTAACCCTCCTTTTCTTTTTCCCTATATTGTGAGATTTCACATGCTTGCTCATGTTTTGGTATTTTCTATGCTACTTCTCCATTTATGTTGTGCATTGTAGTTTTTTTTCCCCTACGTCCTTCTGACCATAACAGTTGCTGTTTGGGATGAGCAGCCGATATGGTTATAAACACAAGATTTCCTCTTATACAAACCCATAGAGAGGAAGACAAAGGTCTGATGTAGCTGAATAAACTGTCTGCAGTAGCCTTTTCAACCATTTCTTGCAGGCTCTTAAAACTGAACTGGCAGCCATGGTTGAAATGTTGATACAAATGAAAAAAAAAAAAAAATCACATTTAGCATGTCACTCAGGTATAGGATTTGGTTAGTTAATTTGGAGCTTAGTAATGTAAATGCTGCCTTGAGAAATTGCATTGGCTATAGCAAAATAAAGTTGCTTAGAATGAACTCACTTCACCATAAACTACTTCATACTTTCATGGTGAAGAAGGTTAGTGCTTGCAATGTGGAAGCTGCTCTTAATGTTCATGCTTAGCTTGCAACCATTAGCTTACTAGCACCTTGGAAAAAAGTTCACAAGTAGGAAGGTGGAAACTTGTAATGTAAGTAATTATTTTGTAATCCTTTCTGGATGGAGGAGGATGTGTTTTGAATTAATTAGAAGTTGTATTTTGGAAATAACTTAGACAAAGTGGAACCTAATGCTCAAAATAATGAACTGAATCCTCTCTCCAACCCTGTTCTCGTTCCTCTTCAAGTGACAGTCTGAGGTTTTGATCTGATCATATGAACTAAGCATAATGACATTCCATAGGAATTTGCAACTCAAAGGTTATGCCTGTAATTATCATTTTGTTTTATCTGGTGGAGACAAATTTGTTTCCTCTTATTTATTACCCATTATTGCTTAAATTTTGAAGGATTATATCTGATTACAACTTACCTTCATCTTTGTAGGTTCATTGTGTCTGGGCAGCAGCTGAAGCTTATTCGGCACCTTCTATTGTTTTAACAACTTATTCACGAGATGGCGGTCTTCATGTTTTTGATGATTTCAGAGAGGCTTATGCATGGCTAAGCCACAATACTGAGGTGGATGATAAAGTAAGTTTTTACCATGCTACCATCTTCTTGTGCCCATTTGATGATCATGGATTCTGCAACATGTTTAATAATCATGTTCCAAGTTTATGGTAAGCGGTAGGGCATCTAAAAGCTTCCTAGCATTATGTTTTTGTTTTATATCAAAATATTGAATATTTTATTTGAAATCCCTGGAAATCATATTTATGGGCTTGTAAGAGAAACTACAGGATAGCCTCAATAAATTACCACTCAATAAATTAATAACTTTGATAAAATAATATTTTTGTTCAGTCTTGACTTAAATTTGAAGTGTAAATAATATCTGCATTGAATAAGAAATTTCCATGGTCCCAAGGGTATCAGTTTATAGAGGCTTAACTGTGTTAAGTGGATAGACTGACTATTTATATTCTCCAGGTCTTATAAAATGATAGCAGTCTATTAGAAATCAGGCTTCAGGTATCCTCGTTATAGTAATGTTATAATCTATGACCTCTAGTCAACTGGAAAGGTAAAACCAAAGCTCTATGTACAGTGGTATTGGCTTTATGTGCCAAACCCGCCTCTAGAAGTTTAACCATGAAAGGCTCAAACAGATTACAGAATTTGACGATCAGTATTGTGTTAATGTTTGGATTGAGCAAGTAGAACTATCATGCCTTTTATTTAGAAAACATAAAAATGTAAAAAGGAAAATGAGTATAATTTGCTTGACAATTAAACTGCTGCATAAAATCTCATTGAGATGATACCATAATAAGCTTGAAAATGAATATACAACAGCATGTCATAGTGCTGCTGCTCGGTGGAAGAAGCTTTGTCTGTGATATATTGGCCCAATTTCCCCTTAATTAGTTGCATTTGTACTTGTACTTTTGTAGCATGAAATGTTATTGAACAGTTTGTAGCCTATTTAGGAGCTGTTTCCTTTTGTTTACTTTTAACCTCCTAATTTGGTTGCTTTCACCAAATGAAAGATGAATTGACTTTTAATTTATGCAGGTTGCATCATGGTGGGACTATGGTTATCAAACAACTGCAATGGCTAACCGCACTGTTATTGTTGACAATAACACCTGGAATAACACTCACATTGCAACCGTTGGTACTGCTATGTCTTCTCCTGAGAAGGCAGCCTGGGAAATCTTTAACTCCTTGGATGTAAAATATGTTCTAGTTGTCTTTGGAGGTTTGTTTCCTTCCTTCTTTACATGCTTAGATCTGTACGTGTCCAGATCAGTCCTCACTTGAAATAAATATATTGTTCTGATGGATTGCTTAACTGATCAGGTCTTGTTGGCTACCCCAGTGATGACATTAATAAGTTCCTGTGGATGGTCCGTATAGGAGGGGGGGTGTTCCCTCATATCAAAGAACCTGATTATTTAGTGAGTACTTATACCAGTTGCATATGACTGACATTCTGTTCCTTTGGATTCTTCCTAGTAGTAAAATGTTACTTGTTTAATAAATAATAGATATTTGTGCATTATGGTTAAAACTGGTAGATGCTTAATCTTATTGACTTTTCTTTCCTTTCCTTCTGTCCAAAGAGAGATGGTCAATACCGGATCGATTCTCAGGCCACTCCAACCATGCTAAATTGTCTCATGTACAAGCTATCATATTACAGGTCTGGTTTTGCTCTCACCCTACCTATTTAAATGTGAAGTATATATTTGTTTCTGAAGTTAAGACATTTATTTGTGTTTTGTTACAGGTTTGTGGAAACTGATGGTAAAGCCTTCGACAGAGTTAGGCAGACAGAAATTGGGAAGAAGTACTTCAAACTTACCCATTTTGAGGAGGTACAGTAATATTGATTTGCACATGATAGAAATGTGGACAACTTAGGCAACCATTAGGCAGGCCTCCTAAAACTGGAGTGAAATAATGCATGCGAACAACGCAATTTCCTATGCTGTGCGGCTACCTAAGGCTTTGCATGAGAAAATGCTAAAGTTATTTTTGGGAAAATGACTAGTAGTAGATGATGACAAGTATTCCTTTAAACTTTGTCTGTTTTTCCTGATCAGAATTTGTGTTCTTGTCAATTTAGGTATTCACAACTCACCATTGGATGGTTCGCATTTACAAATTGAAACCTCCAAAGAACAGGATTCGAGGGAAGACCAAAAAATCAAAATTGGTGAGCATGAAGGATTGATGTTTGCAAGCACGTCTCTTGAGATTGAAACCTAGGTTCCTACTCTAACTGCGTTTCATTTGTTCTCACTGCAGAAAGCAAGCTCAACTTCTAGCTCAAAAAGAAGCGCAACAGGAAAGAGAAACCCATGGCACTAGTGAAATAAATTATAGGCTAATGTGCTCATATGTCTGTAATTCATATAATTATAATCAAGAAGCTTTTGAGAGGGATCTTGCAGGCATATTTGATCATTACCCCGGTAAAAAGCACACCAGTAGAAGGATTTTGCAGTCTCCACGTATGATCTTGTGATGTCTTAACAGGACTAATCAATTTTGGATTAATACCATTAGATCTGTACTGAGCATGTTGATGCTATATGATGAATGGCATCTCTCATATACGTGAGATAATACATTTACCAGTTTTCTTTATCAGCGAAACTTTACAGCTTGCGGGTTTTTTTTGTTAACATGCCTGGTTGGCTTAGTGCAGCCCGAGATGAAGAACAGGATATATGAGGTATTCAAGAAGTCAATTCTTCTGCATATATCCTCCAACCAAGCCACACGGCTATAGAGGTCTCAGTCAAGACACCTCTCTCGTTCTGGTAATACTCTTTATATCTTACCTGGGATTTAATTGCCATTCCCTTCGTCCACTTGATCACCATCAACACTAGACTGCAACCAACCCTGAAGGTTCAGGCTTATAGCAGAGCTTTTGGTCTTCTACAATGGATTGAATCTCTGCATTTATGAAATTCAACTTCCCTTCTCAACACTCCTACTCGAGTCATTACAGATGCCATCTGGAAATGAAAACCACTGTTTATCATCTGCCTGCATCTCCGAAGAGAAACTTCATTTACAGTAGCAAATCAGAAAAGTATCCAGCATGTAATCCACCAAGAAACGCAAACTTAGCAATCGTATTCCTTAGTTTGAAAGCTTAGGTTCCATGCTAAAGGATTAACTCAGTTTTCTGAAACTTAGAACTACATGATAGAAATTCTCAATATACAAGCTCAACAGCTGCTCTCAAATTCTCATAATAAATTCTCAAGCCTTTGATATCCTTTTGCCTATAATCATTTCCCACTTCCTAAACCAACAAAGATTGGTATGAGAGGAGAAGGCTCTAGTCGCTTAAGCTCTTGACGCCCAATGGAACCTCAAATGACACCATGGAGAGCCCAATTTTTTTCCCCACTTCCTGTGTTCTGGATAAATGGGGGAATAAAGCGAGGAAAAAAGAAAACGAAGGCGGAATTAATGTTTCTGATTATACAATAGTTGTTATCGTGGAGTAAAAAATAATCTGCAAGTTATTCTATGCCTGCACCCTTTGCTTGAGGTTTATAAATCGCTAGGTTGTTAGTTCTCCATGCAAAGGCGTAGGTCCGTAGTCATGTGAAGTTCTCTGTAGCTGACTGGTGAAGTGTACAAAATGAAAGAATCAAACCGATAAATACAAGGATTTTATTCTAATGCAGCGGGCACAGCCCCTCCTGACAAAAGCTCCTGTCAAAACCATGTTGTCGGAGCTTTTGGTGTCTGGTTGACATAAATACCGATGAAGCTACAATAATCATCGCGCAGCAGATTATTTGCCGAAGAATTGCACCATCTTGTCATCCCACTATTCTAAGGCTGTTATAGTTTCTTAGGCAGGTTGTAAGCCTTCTTAAGGAACTTCGCAGCTGTCTCATCACTCCGATAGCACAAAACTCGCAAGACTGTGTTTGGTTCAGTAGAATTCCATTGACCTGTAGTTGGAGGCATTGGCAATCTGGATTTAGCAGAAGAGCCGTGACTGTCGAATGACAGACTTCTGAATTGCTCAACAAGGCTCGCAGAATCTATATGAAACAAGGAGAGTACATCTTTAACTGTGGTTGAATACTTATCAATTAAATCTGTTGGCAAACCATCTCCGTTGGACCAGAACATATCTGTGAGAAATTTGAAATCTTCCTCGATTATCTCAGAATCTTGAAGAGTGAAAGCGCGAGCAGGGCCTCCAGCAAGCAACACCATCAGGAATCCATCAAAAGAAGCTTTCATAACATCTGTGATGACACGTGTTCTCACTCTGTCATGTACTGTAGATGAAATAATTTCCAAATATTGCTCAAGCTCCTGAAGGAAAGGCTCAATCCTAGAAGATGAAACTTCTCCAACATAAAGGCCATCCCACAGAACATGACTCAGCTCATGAAAGACAACCTTGTACGCTGTTGCCTCACAGAGAAGCTGGATGCATTCAACAAAAGCAGATCTTGACAGCTCAAACTTTTTCCCTGTTCCATCAGCAAAATGATTTGCATTGGTAGCGTTAGAATTCCTAAGCTGGATAACAGTCCTCTTCTCCAAAACCTCCAACTGTGTGCGAATATACTGCAAAGTATTCATACGTACACATAGCTGCGGTATCCCATGGGAGCTATCGCCATTCACAGTCCCAACCAGACATTTCCTCCTCTGGGTTATTTGTGACTTCTCCTTCTTAAATACACGAAATTTTGATCCTGTTGTACATCTAGTTAATGCAGGCATAGTAGGAATGAAAGTATCTCGTGTCCCTGCACATTGTAGAAAAGAAACTTTCAGTTATTTTGGGGTTTACATATAAAAATCAATGCATGTTTGCAGGTTATGCACTGCATACCACAGCCAGATTTTGCCTTCAATATGTAATTCTGCAAACATCTGTCAAGGCCAGTGACCAAATCAGGAAGCAAGACTGCATGCATAGGTATTGGCAACAAGAAGAATGCCTCCAAAGTTTCATCTACACTGCGTAGAACTTCAACAGCAGAAGGAGCAAACCGCTCTTTATTTGCACGTGGATTCCATACCTGCATCATAAAGGTGGCAGGTCGTTTCGTGGATAATGCAAAAGGGATAACTACCGCATCTTCTAATCAGAAAACATATATTAATTTCTCTGCTAGTTTCCATGTATTACATACCTCTTGTTGTAGATTTCTATCAACCCACTCTCTCAGTCTGTCAACTCTCGTCTTTATCCATGACTTCACAAGGTTGGCAATTACAGCTTCAGCCTCATAAGGAGGCATCTCTTGGATTATTGACTTCCCACCATCATCACTGTCTACTGCATCTTCAACTGCGATCTGCACAATATCTTTCTCCAATTTGTCAGCAGCCCTCAGCACCTCAATAGCATCAGGTGTCAATTCACTGATACTCGAAATGAATTTCCTCAGCTCATTCCAATAGCAAGAATGAAGCGTGGCTACAGCTACGCCTGCTGCAAGGGGGTGCCATCTCTTCAGTATGGGACTAAAAATTGCCTTCTCATTAAAAGCCAGTTCACTGATTTCTTGTGCAAGAATAGACAGGCGAGGGAGATTTTTCCTTTGACTAGATAACTGTTTGCTAGCCTTAACTTTCTCCATTTTCTGTTCTAAGAAGATCAAAACAGACTGTAAGTCACCAAATTTGAGAAATATATTAACTGAAAAAGTATAAATGAAATAGAAAATATCCGTTAAATCGAGAATGAGCAAGGAAGGCATCATGAATTATTTCATACATGAAAAAAAAAACCAGTGATAGATGCATGTCTTGCAGAAGTTGTTTTAAATAAGAAGCTTGTTTTGAGTATACATGAAATATTCATGATGATTTAACTTCTTTTATCAGAAAGGTAAAGTCCTAAAGTGGATACCAAAAACACTTGAGCTAAATATTTACTGGTAAAGCTTGTGGGAAGTTCTTCCATCTTATCAAGTCCATTGTCAGATTGAATATTCATTTAGCAGATTCTATCATCACAGATAGGGCAATCATGCTTGAATGAACTTGCCTGAGCAAAAGCAGAGCGCAGTGATGATCTGATGAAAGTGTCAATCCTATCATGAGCAACATTGACTTCTTTCCTTTTCCTACGATTCTCATGAGAGATATCTTCTTCCAGTATTTTTGCTGCTATAACTGCCAAAGAAACAATGCTTTGCATTGATTCAGTATTGTCACTATGGAAACTATCATGGTAAGCAAGAAGCCTTTTCTCTGCCCAACCCAATATTGAACTCAATGTCGAACTCAAAATCTTGGAATACTCTGGATCCTTGCTTGCCTTTGCATCCTTTTCGACTTCCATCAACAGATTATTGGCAGCAAACAACAGGTCATCCTCAACTTGGCCAGTCACAACATAATGGTAAAATAAAACCCACAGGAAACAGAGATTGTGCAACATTTGGTTCATTCCAAGGATTCCCCAAGTCTTCTTTACGAGTTCTAAAACCTCATCAAGCTCTTCAATAACAATTGATTCATCATTAACATCAAAGCAAGCATCTAAGAGCAATTGGTAGAGTCTCAGATTCAACGGAAACCCATCTGCCCAGTGACAAGTTTCAGAAACAGACCCATCAAATGATCTACAAGCAAGAGACATAACAGCACTGCGGAGAACTTGCATCGATTCACTGTTCTTTCCGGAATCAATTGGTTTATCTAATGCCCCACGAATAATCTGGTGGAGGCGCTGTGGAGCAGCGTCTGCCTTGTTCAGTGGCAGGTGAGGATGCAAAAGCAGCCCCGCTTCTAGAAGCTTCAAATTTCTCCTCTTCCATGCTTCGTATTCTTTCTGATTAGGAAAATCTACAGGCTTGAGCTGCTGCAATAGTTCAAGTGGCAGAACCATCGACTCTACACGCCTTCCAAGCTGATACAGTGCACAAGAAACAGAAGGTTTAATAATTGCTTCACGCTGAACTAGAAAATCTAACCGAGCAGAAAACCACAGCTTAAAAACCAGAAATTTCACCAGCATTCACACGAATTAAATTATGGCATTATCCAAGTGGAACCTTTCTTTTATTATCGGTTAAACTGTCTACTCTTAACTGATGATTTCTGCAACCTTTGGCAATAAAGAACAAAAATGAAACTACTTAATGATTTTCCATTTTTCCTGTTATTTAAGCAAGCAGACAGAGCTAAAATGCATCCAGAAATTCATAAAATTATTTAATTTACTAATCATCTCCCTCCTGCAGATGAAATCACCACAAAAAAAAAAAACCATAATTAATCACAAAAGACTCCATTTGTCAGCTTATAACATGGTACATAAAAAAAAAACAATTGTTTTAGATTCTCCCAAGAGAAGATAAAAGATTCCATCAAACAAAGCTTAAATCAAACAATTTCAATTTTTTTTAAAATGTTGAATTTCATTTAGAATCACCAACCAAGGTCAAACTCTCACTAATTACTCTATTAAAAATTCATAACAAGTTATCTATCTTTATTTTTAGAAAAAAGAAAAAAGAAAGAAATCAAATTCCCATTCCTCTCAATTTTCCGAGTAACCAAACATACCTGACCAGCAGCAATCCTCAAAATAGCTCGCCTAGTTCTTGAATCAGTCTGCTCCGTGACCCTCATTTGAACCCTAATCAATTCCCCAACCGTCGCTCTCCCTTGATTCCCCACCGATTCACCACCACCAAGTCTCCTTTTAGAACCAGACCTCATCCCCAACGACTTTTTCACCTTACTCGCCGCTGAAGACGTGAGCGACCTCTGCAAAGACGGGGGCGGGGATGGAGCAGCAGCAGCAGCCGAAACCTTATATTGAGAAATAGTCCTGTCGGACTGAGAAATATAAGTCAAAGGCCTAGTTCCAGATGTCCGGCATGCTCCGATGAGGATCTCGTAAGCAGTATGTCGGAGGTCCGAATCCGACAATTCAGAATCAAAATGCCCAAAAGGAGAATCAAAGTCTTGAATAGGGTAAGAAAGAGGCATGACTCTTGTTTTCGTGGCAGCACAAAACTCTGTTTGTTTGCTTCTCTTTAATAATAATAACAGTAACAGTAATAAATATGGTTTAGAGTGTTGATGAAGTTGAGGAGAAAAAAAAAGAAAAAGCTAAAGAAGAATCTAAAGGTGGTGATGGGCCTAACTGACCTCTCAACTTTCAACAAGTGCCCTCTTCTTCTGATTCTCCCTTGCTTTGCTTGCCTTTAAAGGAAGTAATGATGTTGTAAATGTTACCAAGAGGGAGGGGGGCAGAGCCGGAGAATCTCACTTTTTAGTTCTTGGCAGGGACACGCGACTGTGCTTAGGAAGGGACAGAAAACGGTATTTCTTTTAACACTTGTTGCTCATGGATTGAGTTAGATTGACTCAACTGTATTTACAGGCTTCTTCTAGTCAGAGTAGATCGTGATCCATGTTTAGTGGCGTTTGGTACGAGGTTATCAAACTTGGAGTTAATTATTACAAAAATAAATCTTTAGAGTGTAAAGATTAGTTTTTTAAGGATGTTTATAGTTCAAGGGTTTCATTTTTAGGATGTTTAATCCCAACACCTTTTAAGATATGTAATTATTTTTTGTTTGATTTAGTTTTTATAAATAAAAATAATTAAATTAAATTTTATAAAATATAAAAAATAAAATTGAAATCAAACCAAAATCATTTCTAACCAATTGATTTTGTGACTAAGTTGTTTTATATTTTAATTGATTTAACTAGTTTTTTTATGGTTTTGTTTTTTAATTATTTTTTTCTGATTTTCTTAATTAAATTGGTTATATTTTTTTGTGGCTCAGCTCTACTCTGATAATCTTGGCTTGGGTTTTAAGGTGCTTTGGCAACCGAACATGTCAACAACCCTAACTCAACAAGTCCTTGACGAACATATAACCCTGTGGTCGAACTTGATTTGTTGGCCACAAGAACAAAGAGACAAAGTGTAGACGCCCTCCCTAGTCATCACAGTCCTAATAGAAAAGGGAACAAGGTGGAAGCTAAGTCCATACTGGTCCAAACCCTTGACGTAGAGTTATATAACCTCAAAAAACTATGACTTCTTCCAAGACTTCATTTCCATAAAAATAAACCTAAATAGTTACAACTGGACCCAGAAAGCATATGCGAAACTGACCCAGCTTTCATCCTTAGTTTCAAGGATGTAGTTGTGAAACTTGTGATTCTAGTTATGAATTCGAGATAAATTTTATAGAAGATAAATTCTAAAAAATAACAAAGTAAAATTCTCAATCATAAAATAATAAGAGATGATATTGGAAAAAAAGACAATAAAAAAAGAATTAAAAATAAAACAAATAGCAATAAAAAAAAGAAGATCAAATTTGACGTAAGAATAAATCAAAATTAAATGTTGAGAAATGAAATTGAAAATAAAATTCAATAAGTAAATGATAAAAAAGAAAGGGATGACATTGAAAAACAATCAATTAGAAAAAAAGATAAAGATAAAAATAAATAGTAATTAAAAGAATAAAAATCAAATTTGATAAAAAAATTAAATGAAACCAAATGATGCAGGGTGAAATTGAAGAAAAAAATAATCTACGAAAGATAAAAAAAACAAAATAAGTAGTAATCAAAAGAATAAAAACCAAATTGTATATAAAAAATAAATAAAAGAAAACTTTTGTATTTTATCATAGAGAAGTGAGAGAAAAAGAAGAGGAGAAGAAAAAAGTCCACCAGAGCCACACCATCGGTATGCTGTTGACACATGCCCTGCCAGAGGTACGATCTCGATGCACCAATCTTAACGATGCCTAACGGTGCCGTAGAATGTAGTGTTTGATCGCTGGAGGAGCTTGCAAGTGTTGTTTAAAAGGTATCAGCTCCTTTCACTCGCTGATGCATG